>Ga0209712_10000180_pt1 | contig 56528 bp, 37 predicted proteins | sample ArcOceMetagenome_FD_187443 | JGI IMG/M metagenome (GOLD analysis project Ga0209712, IMG submission 187443) | Marine eukaryotic phytoplankton communities from Arctic Ocean - Arctic Ocean - Greenland ARC118M Metagenome (SPAdes) (version 2) | ecosystem: Environmental > Aquatic > Marine > Oceanic...
TTGGCTCCATTTAGCAAACTGCTCACACAGCTGGTTAATGACGCACGTCTAACTTTATGCATTTTAGGCGTGACAGTTGTAAGGAACTTCTTCAAAATAACAATTTCATTCATGGTATTTACCGGTTGGAGATGTTTGGCGATTGATCTGATCACCAAATACCGTGAATGTTCCAAACTCTTTTAAAATTACTTACCGTTTATTTCGTGGGGATACCTCAGGGTCAGAGTAACTTTAAATAACCCCTTCCTTCTATTCACTTCTAAATTTAAAGCCCACAGACCCCACGGGCACCTTTTAAGCTAAATCCCTAATGACTTAACCCATAAACAAACTCACCATCTTCAGCCGTCACCTCCACCTTACTAATAGGCGAACCCTCAAGCATATGCGTCAAAAACTGATTACTAATTTCTGGCAACAACGTATTGGTCAAAATAGAATCAATCATCCGCCCACCACTTTCTAATTCAGTACAACGACTGACCACTAAATCAACCACTGCATCGTCATATACAAAATCAATGCCTTGCCCTGTTTCAACGCGATGCTTAATTCTATCCAGCTGTAAGCGGGTGATAGACTTGATCATATCGTCTGATAAGGGGAAGTAAGGAATAGTCACGATGCGCCCGAGTAAAGCGGCAGGGAACACCCCTAATTGTGGCTCCCGCAGTGCTTTGGCCATGCCTTCTGGCTCTGGCATTAAGTCTGGGTCTTTACACATGTTCATGATCAAGTCGCTGCCGACATTGGATGTAAGTAAGATAAGGGTGTTTTTAAAGTCAATGGAGCGGCCTTCACCGTCTTCCATCACGCCCTTATCGAATACTTGGAAGAATATTTCATGGACATCTGAGTGGGCTTTTTCAACTTCATCCAGTAGTACCACGGAATAAGGTTTACGGCGCACGGCTTCAGTTAAAATACCGCCTTCGCCATAACCCACATAGCCTGGAGGTGCACCTTTTAAGGTGGATACCGTATGGGCTTCCTGAAATTCACTCATGTTGATGGTGATCACGTTTTGCTCGCCGCCATACAGGGCTTCGGCCAGGGCTAGAGCTGTTTCGGTTTTACCGGTGCCGGATGGGCCGCATAACATAAATACGCCTATGGGTTTGTTCGGGTTATCAAGTCCTGCACGGGAGGTTTGAATGCGTTTGGCGATCATTTCCATGCCATGATCCTGACCAATAACGCGTTGTTTCATGATGTTAGCGAGGTTAAGCACGGTATTGATTTCATCATTGACCATTTTGCCCACCGGCACGCCTGTCCAATCGGCCACCACTGAGGCAACAGCTTGCTCATCACAAGCAGGCAGAATAAGCGGGTTTTCACCTTGCAGCTCACTTAGTTTTGTATGTTGCTCATCCAGCTCGGCTTTGGCTGCGGTGATGGCCGCGGCATTATCAATCAATGTAACGGGGGTACCATCAGCATTCTGGGCTGCTTCGGCTACTTGCAGCGCTGAGGCTTTTTGCTCGGTGAGTAAATCACGTAAGGTTTTTCTTGCGCTAAGTACCGCATCCACCACTTCTTTTTCTTGTTGCCATTTTTCTGTTAAGGCTTGTTCTTTATTTTGCTCAAAAGTTAAACATTCAACAATGTCATCCATACGTTTTTGGTTTACCACACCAATCGCTGCTTCTTTGTCCAGCACGTTTTGTTCAACGGTTAAGTTTTCAATGCGTTGTTTACAGTCTTCCAGCTCTGCTGGGGTGGCAAATTGGCTTACTGCCACACGTGCTGCAGCGGTATCTAACAGGCTCACTGCTTTATCGGGTAATTGACGTGCAGGTATATAACGGTGAGACAGTTTAACGGCGGCTTCTATGGCTTTATCAAGCATTTCTACCTTGTGGTGTTTTTCCAGCATGCCGGCAATATTACGCAGCATAAGAATGGCTTTTTCTTCACTGGGCTCTTCCACTTTGACCACCTGAAAACGACGGGTAAGAGCGGGATCTTTTTCAATATGCTTTTTATATTCTGCCCACGTTGTGGCGCCTATGGTGCGTAGTTCACCCCTTGCTAAAGCCGGTTTTAATAAGTTAGCCGCGTCGCCGGTGCCTGCTGCGCCACCTGCACCGATCAGGGTATGGGTTTCATCAATAAACATAATAATCGGGGTAGGGGAGGATTTGACTTCTTCAATCACTTGTTTAAGGCGGTTTTCAAACTCGCCTTTCATACTTGCACCGGCTTGTAATAAGCCAATGTCTAAACACAGCAATTTGACGCCTTTTAATGCCGGAGGCACATCACCTTTGTTAATGCGGTGGGCAAAGCCTTCGACTACAGCGGTTTTACCCACGCCGGCTTCACCGGTTAAGATGGGGTTGTTTTGACGGCGGCGCATTAAGATATCAATTAATTGGCGTATTTCTTCGTCACGGCCAATGATCGGGTCTAATTCGCCTTTGGCGGCTTGCTCGGTTAAATTGGTGGTGAACTGATTTAAGGCTTCTTGTTTACCCATGGTCGCCGGCGACATGGCATCACTTGCACTGCCTGGCTGGGCATCGCCTATGGCTGAGCCATCGGTTGCTTGAGTATTATCTTCACACGAACCTGCGACTATTTGCGCAAAATCATCGCCTAATTGTTCGGCTTTGATTTTTGCAAACTCACCTGACATATTCAACAAGCTACTTTTTAGCTCACGGGTCTTTAACATGCCTAAAATGATGTAACCCATTCTTACTTTTGAATCACCGTACACTAAGCTGCCATATACCCAAGCACGTTCAATCGAGTCTTCAATTTTGCTGGAGAGATCGGATATGGCACTGGCTCCCCGGGGTAAAGCGTCTAGGGCATTAGTCATATCTTTGGCTAAAACGGAAGGATTGATATCAAAGTGCGCAATGATCCTATGGAGATCAGAGTCTTGCAGTTGCACAATTTGCTGAAACCAATGAATAAGCTCTACGTAGGGGTTACCCCGTAGTTTACAAAATACCGTGGCACTTTCTATGGCCTTATAAGCAATAGGATCTAATTTGCCAAACAGATTGACGCGACTTATTTCAGCCATAGTGTTTTTTACCTTATTTAGTGGTGATTAACATGCTGTTGTATGGATCAAAAGGGGCGCGTGTTGCGCTAAGTAGCTAGACTTATTTTGACACCATGAATTAATCCCCAGTTGCGCTGACCCTAACTGACAAGGTTTTGTCTGGTAGGCTTTTAATAAAACATTGATTGAAAACTCATATTCTTGGCCTACCGCTTTTTGGGTAAGCTTGATAATATTTTTAATACGTTGTTTGTTGTTCAGCAACCCAATGTATTGGTCGTAGTTAACGGGGCCAATATTAATCGCAAAACTAAAACTACGTTGATAGGTGCGCCCACCTGCGATGGTATCCATCCCCAGCGTGGCATTAGCTTGACCCAGTCGGCTTTGCTCCGATGGCTCTATGGCGCACCAACGACCCTGAAATTCTTCGATAGCCACATCTAGGTGTAAAGTTTCCGACAACAACTGACGTAAAGTTTGACTGCTGCGATTTTTTTGGCTGAACAGCCCTGACAGATATTGGTGGATATTTTTATTTTGATTAAAGCTGTCATGCCCAGCGCCCACATCACCCGAAAAAGCATTGATCATACGTTTAAAGGTGTCTTGTTCAGGCCTGTCATGACTCACCGTTGGCTCTGCGTCTGCCCACGCTCGGTAGAACAACGAGATAAAGCGATGATGAAAAACATCTAAAAACTCAGCGAGGGTTTTATCTTTTAGGCGATAATTCCTTTCAATCGCATATTCCGTCAGGTGAGACGGCAGAGGGCCGTTGATCCCGAACATTCCCCAATAACTATTTTTGAGTTTGAAATCACCATTAACCGTCCCAAATCTAACCTCGGTAAACGCCGATGCGTGAAAATGTAATATAGGTGTTTGGCCAAATCGTACGCAGTCTTGTTTCGGTGAAACAGAGTAGCCAATACGCGCAGCCAAGGGTGCATTCGCATCAAGGTAGCGCAACAGCGGGGCAAATCCTTGTTGATACAGCTCATCAGGATCCTTAGATAACTCGTCTAAATAGCGCTTTGCGAGCCGATTCGAATTGGCCATCGATATATTTCCCCCCTATCAGATGAGTGTAAGATAAGTTGGGTAAACGAATTGATACTGACGTATTGCGCAAAAAACCGCTCTAAAACCATGCCTAACATAAAGGTGCTGTTGCCTTCGTAAGCGAGCTCATCTACGGTGATGTCGATGGCCACACCCCGACCAAAGCAAATCGGTCCAGCAAAGGGTAAGCGGCTGGTGATCTGCCGGGTTGTGAAGGCGATGATGCCATCCACTTGTTTTATTTGGCTGTGGTCTTTTTTATTCATCATCAGGCCCAGCAGGGTTTTCAGCTTAATCAATGCCGACACACTGTCATTATCACTCATGCCTAGGAAGTTAATCGACAGTTGCTGGATCAGATCCCAAGCAATATTACCTTCACTTAGGGGTGAGCTAGGGCGGGTGGGCTCGCCAACACAGCGCACCGATTCGCATGGTGCGCCGGTTTCGATAGTGAAGTCGGTTTTACTTTTACCCAAGGGCATCATAAGGGGTAAATCCCGGTTACAACACATTGTTTCAACGGCAAGTTGGCGTAAGTTATCGGCAACGGGTGCATTTTTTGGGTCAACCAGTGATACGTAGACTTCTGTTCCTATATAGCTTGACCGATGGCCAAACTTTCGTTGGTTGCCATTAAGATTACGGGTGTCTCTGCTTAAGGTGTAATAAGCGTTACGCTGACTGTTGTGGCTTTCGTCAGCGCCATAAAGAGGTAAAAAATGAGTACTCGATTCAATACCTGTATTAAATCCTTTGATGTGGCTAATCGAACACACTTCAAAGTCCAATGGCCGCAATTTATCGGGCACCACATGAAATTCACTGGTTAATCTGGATACATTGATACGCTCGGCGCGCTTAGGAAATAAGTTGATGGCTGGCGAACAGTGCAGTGCAAAATTGTCTGCTGAGACTAAATTTTCTAAGCGGTTGTCGTTATGATCGAGTAATAACAGCAGTTGTATTTTTTCTTCATTACACTGGCTCAGCGTGGCCTGCAAATTATCTACCGACAAAAACAAAAAACGTCGCGCAAAGGCGAAGTATTCTTTAAGCAAGCGAAAACCATCAAACTGACGATTGCAAAAAGGCAGTAACGCCTCGTCCTCATCATAACCATGAGACGTCACCTGCGTGCTTGCCTCTGCATGGCGCCATAGCTTGTCACCGCTTTTATACAAACACCCTTGGTAACCCTTAAATATCGCTTCAAACAAGTACATCGGGAAAGACTCAGCCCCGCGAATATGCAGCATCAGCGAGTCTAGTGATAAGTCTGAAAACTTGGTACCGGGGATACTTTCTAGGGTGAGCATTATCCCGCTCTTTGGGGCATAGCTCAGCGGAGTCTTAGTGGTATACGACACCAGTTCCTGAGCATTGATATACTCGGCTTTCACTAATTTTATGGGCCATAAGGTCACGTCGTTTGAGGTTCTGTATTCGCAAGGCGTTTGTTCGCCTTTTCCTAACAGACTGTGCAGGGCGGTTTGACGGGGTACCACTACTCCTTGGGTCAAACTACCCTCATCATGATCAGGATTAAATTGTGCAATTAGCATCGAAGGAGAAGGTTGTAAAAAGGTGGGAAAAAGCTGCTCCATTAAATGCTGAGTAAATTTGGGAAAAGAAGCATCAAGTTTTATGTGAATGCGGGCCGACAGAAAGGCAAATCCTTCCAGTAAACGCTCTACATAGGGATCAGAGCAGTCAAACCCATCGAGGCCAAGACGGCCGGCAATTTTAGGGTATTCTTTGGCAAACTCGGCGCCTGATTCGCGAATGAATTTTAATTCTTGATTATAAAATTCTAAGAATTTTGCATCCATTGTTTATCATTTCCAACTATTTAGTTTGACGGTACCGTTTTCGATATCCACTTCTGTTTTTAAAAACAACTGTAGCGGCAGTGGTTGGGCCCAAAGATCACCTGTAATTTCAAACGATAAGGTATTGTTGCTCATCTCTTCCTTTGCTAGGGAAATCTTTATTTTTAAAGATCGAGGTATAATACGCGGTTCATAATTTTTGATGCATTTGGTCAGTTCTCTTTCAATATGTTTGGCACTAAGGCTCATTGCAGTCAGGCCAGACAAGTCAATGATCCCGTAATTAAAGCTGGATTTTGCGACTTCAGGGTAATCTGTCAAATCAAAATTGGCTGACGCTGCCACGCAGTTTAGTAACCATGCCAAATCTCGCTGCACCAATTGCTTTAATCGCGACACGGTAATAACCCGCTTATCTCTAGATTCGGATAACTTATCCGGTTCATCATCTGACAAACGGTCAAGTAGTGATAATTGTAAGCGTTCTTTTTGAGAAAGTTCCGGCATTATTCGTGAGTAAACTTAATCGAATTAATATTAAGTAACGGGTACTCTTCTTTATCGGACATAAACACCCGCTGGCCGTTGCCCACATAAAAGTCTGCAACAGGCTCTTGCCAGTCACAGGTTCTGGCGAGCAACTGAGGGTCGCTGGTCTCATGCGTGATAGGATAACGCACCGGAATAAACACGATAAGCTGTCCTTTGTTTTTTAAGGTTAAATTTGCGGCACGCCATACCAAGTCTCGCAGGTCGTCTACCGGTTCAAAATTAATCTCTGAAATATATTCAAGTGGTAACCAGTAGTATCCGCCATTTAGCATCACCTCAATCGCGGGGCCAAATCTTACATCAGCGTCACTAAGCCACTCAAAAGGTTGTTCATCAACCGTGCCACTTATCATCGGAGCAAGTTCGGCTCCTTGTTGAATTAATTGCTTGGCTTGTTCTATCTCATTACTACAATAAAGTTGGTAAGCCTTAACATAGCAAGCTAACCAATCTGAGGGTTCACCAAAACAAATAGGCTCCACGTCACCTGAAAGTACTTTTTCACGCTTTAACTCACATTCAATCAATTGTGTATAGGTATTCACCATGGCTAACGTTGAGTCTGACATGTCTTTTAACACATCAAGCTGAGTTTGCGCACGTTGCCAATCACGATTGATGCAAGACAGTTGAAACAAAAAAATACGCAGATTGACGTTACTGGGGTCTTTTTTTATTTCACTAAATAATTGGGCTTTGCAGGCGGTTAAGTCACCTGATTTTAATAGACTTTCGGCATTCATTATTACTTTACTTATATGAGCTTAAAGATTGCCTATTCCGCTAATAAAATAGACTAAGACAAAAATAAAAAAGCCACTCAAATTTGCGAGTGGCTTTTTTTAGTTTAAGCCGTTGTGTTTTGCGCAATATCCCACTTAAACTCAACCGCTGCATCAGCACCGCCATCAGGTTTTTGTGGCAGATACGAAACCTTAGCAATAGCAAAGTTTAGTGAAACATTTTCAGTCAGCCTGTCTTCTCCACCAGAACCACCGGTGGATAGTGACGTTACCATTACTTTTTCCATCTCAATGACTACATACTCAATAGGAGCGGTGCCGCCCGCTTTGCGTACAATGAGTTTTGCTTTTTCAATATGTGAACCAGTCGCTATTTTCCCCATTAGCGTCATAGACGACTTATCAACATATTTAGTCACACTGATATCTTGGAAATTGGCTTTACCTGAACCACCACCACCACCTGCGTGAAAGGTACCACTTTGCGATAAACCCCAACTCCACGCCAAAACATCAATAGATTTGGCATGAACTTTATCTTGAGACTCACCTTCAATCCCATCCAATTTTAAAAACATATCAACAGCCATGATCACTTTCCTTTTGTTAGTTTATTAATTTAATGCGTTTATTTTTCAGAAGGTAATTTAGACACCAAACGTAGTGATGCGGTCAATCCTTCTAATTGATAATGAGGGCGTAAAAAGAATTTGGCACTATAATAACCTGGGCTTCCTTCCACTTCCTCGACGACTACCTCAGCGGCAGACATAGGTTTACGAGCTTTGGTTTCTTCCGATGAATTTGCAGGGTCGCCGTCTACATAATTGTTAACCCAATCTTGTAACCAACGCTGCATGTCAGCACGCTCTTTAAATGAACCTACCTTATCTCGTACAATACATTTCAGATAATGAGCAAAGCGACAAGTTGCAAATAAATAGGGTAAGCGCGCTGCTAATGCCGCATTTGAGGTAGCATCTGGATCATCATATTCAGCTGGTTTCTGTAAAGACTGCGCGCCAATGAAAGCGGCCATATCACTATTTTTGCGATGTATCAGAGGCATCATACCGCAAGCTGAAAGTTCCGCTTCACGACGGTCACTAATGGCCACTTCGGTGGGGCACTTCATGTCTACGCCGCCATCATCACTGGGGAAGGTATGCACAGGAAGACCTTGTACATCACCACCAGATTCAATACCACGAATACGTGAACACCAGCCATATTGTTTAAACGAACGGTTAATGTTTACCGCCATAGAATAGGCAGCATTGGTCCACGCATATTTAGATGAATCTGGGCCACTTGTATCTTCTTCAAAGTCAAAGGCTTCGACCGGATCCGTTTTATCGCCATAAGGTAGACGGGACAGTACTCGCGGCATGGTCAGTGCAATATACTTGGCATCTTCAGTTTCACGTAAGGATCTGAATGAAGCAAAATCTGGCGTAGAGAATACTTTGGTTAGATCACGTGGGTTACTTAATTCACTCCAGTTATCTAGTTGCAATAGCCCTGGCGAAGCGGCCGTAATAAACGGTGAATGAGACGCAGCACACACTTTTGACATATTCGTTAATAAATTAACGTCAGCAGGACTGTTATCGAAGTAAAAATCACCGACTATTGCACCAAAGGGTTCACCACCAAATTGACCATATTCTTCTTCATATATTTTTTTGAAGATTGGGCTTTGATCCCAGGCTGTTCCTGCAAATTTCTTCAAGGTTTTTCCAAGCTCTTTTTTGGAAATATTAAAAACCCGTATTTTCAGGAACTCGTCTGTTTCGGTGTTATTGACTAAATAATGTAAACCTCTCCAGGTGCCTTCAAGTGTTTGATAATCTTCATGATGTAAAATTAAATTAACTTGCTCAGTTAGCTTTTTGTCAATTTCAGCAATAATAGCTTCAATAGAGTTAACCGTATCTTCAGAAATGATATTTGCGTCTGCCAGCGCGTAACCTGCTAAGGTATTAACCGCTTTTTCAACTTCAGTTTTAGCATTATCAGACTTTGGTTTAAACTCTTTTTGTAACAATGATGCGAAGCTATCTTGATCAAGATCTTCCCATGCTGTTTGTTCTGTTTGTATTGCTTCTTGTTCAGCCATGTTTATTCTTCCCCACTTTCGTCTGGTTTAGGTGCTGCACTGAGGGTCGCTAGTAAGCTTGGATCCGCTAGTGCCTTGGCAATTAGCTGTTCTGCACCCTCTTTACCGTCCATATAAGTCACTAAATTTGCCAACTGCGTTCTGGCTTCAAGCAATTGTTTAAGGCCATCTGTTTTCTTGGCAATAGCCCCAGGGGTAAAGTCGTCCATGCTTTCAAAGTTCATTTCTACCGATAAGTTCCCTTCACCTGTTAACGTGTTAGGCACGCTTAACTGCACGCGGGGCTTCGACGCTTTTAATCGGTCATCGAAATTATCAATATCTATCTCTAAAATTTTACGCTCAGAAACGGGAGCCAAGGGCTCTGCTGGATTACCACTTAGATCTGCCATAACGCCCATTACAAAGGGAATTTGAACTTTCTTCTCTGCACCATAAAGCTCTACATCATAATCGATTTGGACTCTCGGTGCTCTGTTGCGTCCGATAAATTTTTGACCACTAGACACGTTTGTTCTCCTGTTGAATTATTAATTAGTTAATTTTTGAATTAAGCGGATATTATTTACATTTTTAATTCAGTTTTATTTACCAAGTACTTGCTTGTGTTTGCGCTGGGCTGGACGTTCCGCTGGGTTCTGATTCAGTAATACCACCCAGTTTTTGCACGTGGTCCAGTGCATCGGGGAAAATGTCTTTGACTATATCAAGAAAATCTGCATTAACGAGATTATTTGCTCGGTTGATTAAAATTGGAACGGGACTGGATGGTTCACATTCTTGATAATAAGCCAATATCAAATCGAAACATCGTTCCACATCGTTGCGAGAGGTTAATTTCATATTGGCACCGTTAAAAGTCGTATTACTTGCCGTATTAGCAGTCGCAGCGTCATCACCCTGTTGCTGTGATGTTGCTTCATCACTACTCTCATCCGCTTGGGTAACCACTTCAAGTTGAAGATTACCGTACTTTTTCAAGGTATTAGACAGGTCAGTCAACACATCAATAGTCGCATCACAACTCACATTGTATTCGTTACCCGCTTGTTCAACAAAGGTTTCATTAATTTCATTGAGGTGGGTAATACATTGACTAACCGCTACATGAATAGCAGTGACGAGTTCGGTGTCGGACTCTTTAAATATACCAATAATTTGTGGTATGGTTAAATCACCTTCACTTTTAGAGCCTGAGGGACCGACAGCGCGATCAATGGCCTGTAAGGTAACGTTACCTAACACTTTAGAATGAACAATAGGAAGTTTTTTTATAATGTTGATGACAAAATCTTTATCACAAAGATGACCCAACGCAGAGATTCTTTCTAAAGGATCACCGTCGTCTTCATCTAGTGGAGGAAATACATCTTGCCAATGATTTTTTACTTGTTGCGTCAGACCATTCAGGCACTGTTCGAATTTGGCTAATCCTTCGGTATTTAATACCGACTGTGCCAGTACACTGATTAATTTCAGATCGCGTGTTTTTTCTAAATATTCAAGCCCTTGCTTTTTTACTGCGCGCCAGTCTGGTGCCTCAGCAGGGATAGTTGACTGTCCGTCAAATCTTTCAGGCGTTCCCTGAGACACAAAAAAGAAATTTTGAAAGCCAGGATCGTCTTCAAGATTTATACCGCATACTTCATTATTTGAGACGGTTGAGCCGATCTTCTGAACGTAATCCATATAAAATCCTTAAGGTTTTGCGACAGCAAGGTATTCAAACGTAAATCCAATAGAAAAACATCCCTATAAAAATCTGTCAACACGTTAATACAAATAAAATATAATGCAAGGTTAAAAAGAATTTAATGTGATAGATTAATCTGCTTAAATTTACATACTGAAATGGTAGTAATTTTAGGCAAGTAATTCCATGAGCTAGTTTATCGACGGATGTAAATACGTTAATAACGCTTATTCAATATCAATGTAAGGATGTATACATGCCAACTGACAACCAATTGGTTGCGATTTCTACCCCCCTTGGTGATGAAAAGCTATTATTGCGACAAGCAAAGATAAATGAAGAACTTGGCCAACCATTTTCTATCGACGTGGAACTATTGAGTGATGATGAAGATATTTCGTTAGACGATATATTGGGAGAAAATGTCACTATTCGTCTAGAAACAGAACATGAAAACAGATATTTCAATGGTATTGTCACCGAGTTTTTTCAAAAAGAAAATATCGATAGAAATGCCTGTTTTGGTGCAGTGATTAAACCTTGGTTTTGGCTGCTGACATTGAGTGAAAATTGTCGAATTTTCCAAGAAAAAAACTATCCTGATATTATCAAAATGGTGTTTGACGACCTAGGCTTCTCTGATTATGAAGACCAACTTACCGCTACATATGGCCTCCAAGAGTACATAGTTCAGTATAATGAGAGTGATTTTAACTTTGTTTCCAGAGTCATGGAGCAAGAAGGCATTTATTATTATTTTATCCATATCGATGGTAAGCACACGTTAGTCTTAGCTGACGACAGTTCGGTGCAACCGGATATTGGCGACATTCCTTTTTATGAAAAAGAAGAGTCTGGTTATCAGGTCGATGTAGAAGGGATCATCAAGTGGGAAAATTACCGAAAAATCCGCACTGGAGGTGTGAGTCTGGCCGATTTTGATTTTATTTTGCCTTCTAAAAACCTCAATGCGGTTACCAGCGATCCTAAAACGGGATCACTGTCTTCATTACAAAAATTTAATTATCCTGGAAAATATACTGAACGAGAAAAAGGTACCAATTATACCAAGATTCTGATGGAAAAAGAAAACGTTCACTATGCTCAAAAATACGCTGAAGGTAATTTTAGAACACTTTACGCGGGTAGTCAGTTTACCTTGATTGATCATCACCGTGAGGATCAAAACGACAATTACTTAGTGGTCAAATTTTCCTGTGTCTTAAAATCTGATCAATATATTTCAAGTTCAGGTGGTCAAGAATCAGACTTATTTACATGTAACTTTACTGCAATCCCTGCCAATGTTAGTTATCGTGCGCAGCAAGCTGCTGTGAAGCCTAGGATAACAGGCCCACAAACTGCGATAGTAGTAGGTAAAAGTGGTGAAGAAATATGGACCGACAAATACGGCCGTATCAAAGTGATGTTTCATTGGGACAGAGATGCAGAGGCGGATGAAAAAAGCTCTTGCTGGATCAGGGTGTCACAGTCGTGGGCTGGCAAGAATTGGGGCAGCATACAAATTCCCCGTATCGGACAAGAGGTCCTAGTGGACTTTATCCACGGAGATCCAGATCGCCCGATCGTTATTGGTAGCGTATACAATGGCAGTGCCATGCCACCTTATGATTTACCGGCTAACGCCACCATGTCAGGGGTTAAATCACGTTCATCTAAAGGAGGAGACGGCTTTAATGAAATCCGTTTTGAAGATAAAAAAGACGAAGAACAGATTTTCATTCACGGACAAAAAAATCAAGACATCAATATTAAAAACGACTGTTTTGAAACCATTGGTAATGACAAAAATTTAGTGGTTAAAAATGACAACTTTATCTTGGTTGAAAATAACCGCAGTGAAGAAGTCAAAGCTGATCATGTTGAAAAAATTGGTAAAGACAGGAAATTGAGTGTCACCGGTAAAGAAGAAAAAAAAATAACAGGAAATTTGGCGCTTACTGTCGATGGCGATGTGGCGGAAGTATTCAACAAAAACCATTCCATGCAAGTCACCGATGACAGCAATATTAATGGCAAGAATATTTATATTGAGGCAACCACCAAGATTATGCTGAAAGTAGGTGGTTCTTCAATATCAATTGAAGCAGGCGGTATAACCATTAAAACTGGCAGCGATATTGAATTGGATGCAGGTGCTAAAGTTGATATTAAATCAGGCGCCGATACTAAAATTGATGCGGGGGCGAATGCTAAGATTAAATCGTCTGCCAATACCGAGATCAAAGCAGGCGCTAATGCGTCTATTAAAGGCGCCATGGTGAAAATTAATTAGCCTGATAAATATTATCTTTTAAAATAATACCGATTATGTTTTGCCCACACCGTCAGACGTGAAAAATATATAGTTGAAGAAAATAATATGCTGCGGTGGCCAGTAAATTAGTTGTGATATCTACCAATAAAGTGGGGGCGGAGAATAAAGATTTGTTAATGCTTGTTTTTTGCTGCCTGTAAATTACCGGCTGAGCCTGCTATAGCTGCATTAAAAGATTTAATAGCCATGCTTTTTACGCCAATTATGATTATTCCTTACGATTAGCTAACGAGATAACCGCTATTTCCTTTATTTTTGACAACAGTAATAAGTGTGTGTGCCTTAGCAGGAATTATTTCGATGAGCGCCCCCCAGGATGTGTCAAACTGAAAATGGCTTAAGACCCGTTTTATTACACTTCAAATTGTCAATTGCATCACTCGTGAGACAATTGACAATTTGAAGTGTAATAAAAAACGAAGTGTTGTTGCAATTGATTTGGATATTAGCGATATTAATTTTGGCTTTAAAGCCTTTTATAAATTAAAAGAAGTAAGGATTTGTTTGTGCCTATGGCGTATTTGAAATTAAAACTGATATCGGGCAGCGTTGTTGAGCAGAATGATAGTTATTGTTTTACAGAGCTTGGTGGCTCGATTGGACGGGTTGACGATTGTGATTGGACGTTGATAGATGTGGACAGATTTATATCTAAAAAACATTTATTGATATCGTTTAGAGAGCAACAGTTCATTCTCACTGATGTAAGCAGTAATGGGGTCGTTATTAACAATGCTAGTGCACCTTTGGGCCATGGCAATGAACATGTTTTGCAAACATCGGATAGCCTGATTATTGGTAAACACTCAATACAAGTGGACGAAATTAATCAACAGATTACCAATAACCCTTCGCCACAAACAAATGAGGCGTTCGGTAGTGATCTGTTAGGGCTGGTAATGGGGGCAGACGCGCAGCCAACGCCGGAAAGAGGTCTGCAAAGTTTATTTGCATCGTCAGCAAAACCAAACTTCAGGGAAAATGATAGGCCTCCAGGTGACTTGGGGCTTGATGATATTTTATCTAAGCCGCTAAAACCATCAGCATCGAGCGGATACAGTCCACAACAAAACAGTGAATCATTTAAGTCAAGCAGTGAGGTGAATACGCCCTTCAGCCCTGCGTCTGATAATGTCGAAAAGGCTATCGATAGCGTTATTCCAGATGATTGGGATATGTTTGATGTGAGTGATGTTTTAGCCGTAAATGACACACAAGAACTTACATCGCCGGGAGATAGTAACAACCCATTTGCGAAAGAACCAGAAACGCCTCGCTTTGAACCTACAACATCCGAGGCTGTAGAGCCTGAGTGGCGTTCGGTTGCCCCTTCAGCAGATGTAATCAACCAGCGGGCACATGTTTCTGCCCCTGCAACTGTTCCGTCGCCGATGCCTGTTACTGAAGTTGCAGAGATTAATAATGAGCCTCCTGTGACTCAGTCGCCGTTCAAAGCAGCCACTGTACAGCCACAAAATGTAACCCCGGTGGTTAACCCGGGAGACAGTCTTGCGATGGGTGATGATGCTTTTTTTAATAGATTATATCAAAAGCTCGGGTTGCCTAAAGAATTAATGACATCGATCAATAAGGAAACCTTTGCTGACGATATTGCGACTGTGCTGTTATCAACGACACAAGGGGTCATGTCTTTATTGGCCAGCAGAACCGCTTTTAAACAAGAATCAAGACTATCAGCAACACTGATAAAACCTAGATCGAACAACCCAATCAAGTTCTCTATTGACCCAGTGGACACTTTGGAAATGTTGCTCGTTAAGAAAAAAAAGGGTTATATGGCTGCGGGTGATGCATATGATGAGGCGCTCAAAGACATACAATTGCATCAAATGGCATTTATGTCGGGATTACAAGGTACACTTGTGGGCTTTCTGGCTGAATTAGCTCCTGATGCCATTGAGAGAAAGGTTAATGGTAAATCAAAACTATTTATGGGATTAAATTCTAATTCACAGTGTTGGCAGGCATATAAAGAAAAACAGCAGACATTGGCGAGAAATGTCTCTGAAAATCTTAATGAGATATTGGGTTCGTATTTCTCAGATGCTTATCAATCCCAAATTAATAATTTAAATAATCTAAAGAGTGAATAATGAAAAAGGAAAAAGGAAAAATGCTAAATTACTTAACAAAGATAGGTTTTGTTTATTGCTGTTTTTTACTTATATCTTGCTCTAGTACCACTGAAAAAACTGTTGATTTTAACTATTTTATCAGCGCCGCCGCGGATATTAATCCTGACATTACCGGTCAGCCTTCATCAGTTATTGTGCGGGTATACCAACTCAGCAATAAAATAAATTTTGAAAACGCGACCTACGATGTACTTTTTGAAAGTGACCAAAATGTATTAGGAACCGAATTTATTGGCTTAGAGGAATATTTAATTGATCCCGATAGCAAAAGAAAAGTTGAACTGAAAATTTCAGAAAACGCACGTTTTATTGGTATTGTAGTGGGTTACCGAAGTACTAATATGGTTACTTGGCGAACTCTTAAGGCTATACCAGAAAACAGTTTTTGGAATAGCTCAGGTATCGAAATTAAAATAAGTAAATTGTCTGTTCGTGTCGTTGAAATCTAAATTTTAGTAAAAATGAATTAAGGAACTGCTATCATGGCATGGGAAAAAAAAGTTGTCTGGTCTGAAGGGATGATGCTGCAACCCCATCATTTTCAGCAACAAGCCAGATATCATGAATCACAGCTACGATTGAGTAGCGCTTTGTGTCGCCCTTTTTATTGGGGTATTGCTTCAATTGAAATTGATAAGTCGCATTTAAAGAATGGTAAGTTCTGTCTAATATCATGCGAAGGAATACTACCAGACGGTAGCTATTTTGATTGTCCAGCTATTGATGCGCTTCCTGCGGCTTTTGACGTAAATGAAGATTTCCTGAACACCACTGTTTATTTGGCTGTCCCCATTCGACGCAATGGCAATACTGAAACATCGCGAGAAGCTTCAGTCCATAGTCGTTATCAAATCGAGGAGCATGAAGCGAGGGACGTTTCAGGTACATCGTCGTCACAACAAACATTAGAGGTCGCTGGTTTAGGCTTTTGTCTGCGCACAGACAAAAACGACAACAATGAATTCAGCTGTATCCCGATTGCTTTTATTGAAAATATTAGTTCAAGCGGAAGTATTAGCTTAAAAGCCAGTTTTGTTGGACCCAGTTTGAATATTAAGATTAATCCATTTGTCGCTGGTTTTTTAAGTGAGTTGGTAAAATTAGTAAAGCATAGGATAAGTGCGCTTGCATCGAGAGTGTCTATTGCGGGTAAAGCATCAACGACTGAAGTTAACGATTTCTTAATGCTACAAACACTCAACAGACACTATCCTTTACTAGTCAATTTAGACCAAGCTGAATGCCTTGCACCTCTAGACCTGTACGAGAAGTTTCTCGGATTAATTGGTGATATGAGTACATTCATTAAAGCAGATAAATTAGTACCCGATTTACCTAGTTATCAGCATCATAAGTTAAGTGAAATTTTTACCTTTCTCATTGACGAAATTAGGCAGGTATTTAGCGTTGTATTGGAGCAAACCTCCCTTAATATTCCTTTACAAGAAAAACAATACGGTATCAGTGTTGGCTCAGTGACAGATAAAACATTGTTTTCAACCGCTTCGTTTATTTTGGCTGTTTCTGCAGACATAACAACTGAAGAGTTACGTCAATATTTCCCACTTCAGGTGAAAATTGGCGCAATTGAACAAATCAAAGAACTGGTAAATGTTCAATTACCTGGTATTCAGCTTAATAACTTGGCTGTTGCACCGCGGGAAATACCTTATCAGCGTAATGCGGTTTATTTCGAATTAGTGCCCAAAGGCGAGTATTGGACTGCCCTGTCGGAGTCTGGTGGGATAGCATTACACGTTGGGACAAAATTCCCGAATTTAAGTATGGAGCTGTGGGCTATCAGGGGTAATCAATAATGCAAGACGACGATCTGTCTAAGACCATGTTCATTCCGAATCCCGGAGGACGAAGAAAATCCTCCGCCTTTACTTCTGAGCCTGGTGGACCATCTCCCGACGCTCAAAGCCACTCATCCCCAGTTAACCTGAATGTGTCAGCCCAACCTGCTGGCGAAAACCTGTTGTTATCAGCTGCCAGTGAACTGCTGATCTTTGCGAGCAATATACGCTCGCTCGAACCCAATAACAGTATCGAACAATTACGCAGTGATGTTGAAATGTTGATTTCAAAATTTGACCAACAAATCAATAGTGCCAACCTTGGTAAAGAAGTGACGCTAACCGCCAGATATCTTATTTGCTGCCTGCTTGACGAGCTGGTGCTCTCAACACCTTGGGGAACAGATAGTGTGTGGAGTCATCAAACGTTGCTTAGCAAATATCATAGGGAGACCTCGGGTGGAGAAAAATTTTTTCTGATTGTCGATAAACTACTAGAGCAGCCGCAACGAAATATTGATTTAATCGAGTTATGTTACGTCTGCTTATCTTCAGGTTTCTGTGGTAAATATCGTGTTTCAAGACAAGGTGAAAGTGAGCTTTTACGGATCGGCCAAAGCCTTTGTCAACCTATCGACCAGATAAGGCCTATCGCAAGGGATTTATCTCCTTCGTGGCAAGGTGTAGGCAAAGTAAAAACAAACTTTGTGAAGCAATTTCCGCCTATAATAATATTTTTAATTTTGGGGTGTGTACTTGCAGCAGTTTACATTACATTTTTAACGAACCTAAAAACTAAAAGTGAGCCACTATATGAAAAAGTGGAGTCTATCGGATGGCATGACCTTGGGTCAAAGGTGAGTGATAATACCGCACAAAGCCCTGATATTAACGTTATAGCGACTTCACTAAAAAATCTTTTTCGGAGTTATATCGAGCAGAAAATCCTTACCATCGATATTCAGGAAAATAGGCTTGTTATCAGGTTTGTCAGCACCAGTTTATTTGAATCAGGTAGCAGTTTTGTCAACATGGCCGCCCTACCTGATGTCAATATCTTGGCAAATGGTATAAAAAATTATGTGACCCGTGTATCGGTAGTCGGCCACACAGACTCAACAGGTAAACCTGCTTCTAATTGGGTTATCTCTAGAAAAAGAGCCGAAGCGATCGCACAGTGGTTAGCCACCAGTAACGTACCATTGGGAAATATTAAGACGCGAGGTGTTGCAGATAAGCAACCACTAGTGAGTAACGACAATGCTTACAACCAAAGTATTAATCGTCGTGTGGAACTAATATTAGTCTTAAAGGACAACGTATAATAATGGATAAGATAAAAAAATTAACCAGTAATGCCTGGTTTGTCCCGACAATAATCCTACTATTAGTATCATTACTTGCTTTTTTCGCTGGGCCCTATATTAGTTTTGCAGGATATACACCACTTGCTAGCCTAAATAACCGAATTATATTTGTCATAGTCATTTCGTTTTTTTATCTTTTGCTGCAATTTTTTAAATACCATAAAAAGGTAACAAAACAAAAAGACATGGTAAAAGAAATTAGCGAAGAGGCTGGGCTAAATGACGTTATTAACGCCGAATCCACTGAGTTAAAAAATAAATTTGAACAAGCCTTCAGTATGTTGAAGGATAAAAGAGGAGGTAAAGTCTCACTCACTGAGCTTCCATGGTATATGATTATTGGCTCACCGGGGAGCGGAAAAACAACATTATTGGCAAATTCTGGCTTACCATTTCCACTGTCTAATGAATTGGGAAATCAAGCAGTTCAGGGTGTTGGAGGAACAAAAAATTGTGATTGGTGGATCACACAAGACGCCGTTTTATTAGACACTGCAGGAAGATATAGCTCGCAGGACAGCCATCTTAAAGCAGACCAATCTGGCTGGCACAATTTCTTAGGATTAATAAAAAAATATCGACGTAAACCTATCAGCGGCTTGTTAGTCAGTTTTAGCATGTCCGATTTGATAACCATGAACGACTATGAAATGAGTCAACATACGTTACAATTAAAACAGCGTATTGCCGAGGTTAATGATTTTTTTGCCACGACTTTTCCTGTCTATATTGTGATCACTAAGTCAGATATGGTCGCAGGTTTTAGTCAATTTTATGAAACATTTTCCCATAAAGAAAGAGAACAAGCTTTTGGCGTAACTTTTAATAAAGATGTCAGCATTCAAGGAGACTTGGGAGCAACTTTTTCTAATGAATTCGCAGCGTTAACCCAATCAATTACCAGGCGTCAATGGCACCGAATGTCATTAGAGAGAGATCCAAGTCGTAAGACCCTCATTTATAATTTTAGTGACCAGTTTTCCTCGTTAAAACCCACACTGGCTAATATTATTGCCACGTTATCTAAAAAAGAACATGGTCTGTCAAGCGGTATTATCCGAGGGCTATATTTCACGAGTGGAACCCAGCACGGTGCACCGATTGATCGTATGGTGGCTAAGGTATCTAAAACCTTTGGATTGAAAAATACGGCCAAACCACTTTGGAATAATGACCAGCGCAGTTATTTCATAAGGGAATTACTGCAACAAGTGATTTTTCCTGAAGCTGATCAGTTTGGGGTATTAACCAGATATGAAAATCGAAAAAGCCTGATTAAGCGTTTGATGATAGGCAGTGCTAGCGTCTGTACTTTAATACTCTGCATTGGCTTATTTATCAGTTACGGTAACAACACGCAGCACATTATTTCGAGTGAAAAGATTGTTGATAATTGGAACCTACACTATGAAAGTTCAGTCGCAAATGGTGATGACCTTCGCAATTATATCCCTGCGTTAAACGTTTTTGCCAGTGACATTGCAGGTTTGGCCTCACGAAATGAAGTGCAATTTGCTGGACTGGGTTTAGACCAAGCTGATTCATTACACAGTGCATTAACGGCCAGTTATAAAAGACTACTAGAAACCGTTTTATTACCTTATGTCAAAGCCCAAGTCGAATTAGAACTAGGCGCAGCAGATAAGATAAGTGAAAAATATCAGGCCTTGAAAGTGTACCTTATGTTAGCGAGTCCCGATGACAGGGATAATACATTCTTAATTAATTGGCTGTCGAAGAACGTAAATAATAATTCGTTCTTCTCGGATGTTGAATTCCTGGAACTGTCTGTCCATCTTAAACAGCTGGTAAAAAATAATATCACCTTTAATGATCTTGATGAGTCGCTGGTGACAACCGCAAGGTTTGCATTTCAGGCGCAATCGCTAGAAGATATTTACTACCAACAATTTAAAATGGCTTATTATAATAGACCTAATGAAGCTCTCTCTATGGCTAACTTGGCCGGTAGTAATTGGCGTACAGTATTAACTACAAGTAAAGATGATATGCGTACTATTCCTTTATTATTTTCGCCCAAAGTACTTCCCCAAGTACTGACAATTGAAATTGAAGCATATGCGCTTCAATTAGAAGATGAGACGTGGATCTTAGGTGAGGGTAAGGTGATTGACAAAGCAGAGCTGTCTAAGCTTTTAAAAACAGCTTATGCTCGTGAATATGTTCAAAGCTGGAAAGACTTGCTGACATCGGTTTCGACAAAACCAAGTGTTAATATGGCGACTTTAGATTCAGCATTGAAGTTAACCAGTGAGATTGATTACCCACTGTTTAATCTCCTGAATTCTGTTTATGATGCTACTAAGCTAGTAGAGACCAGCGCATCTTCCTCTCTTATAAACTTGTCGTCAACTGCAACTCAGAATGTAAGTGATATGGGCAGTGCGCAGACCACTGAATATTTTATTACATCACAGTTTACTAAACTTCATGAACTGATGAACAAGGATCAAAGAGCATCGTGGCAGGAAAATTTCTCTTCAATTATTTCTGAGATATCTGTTGCGATTAAATTTAATTTTAAGAATGAGCAAATCAATAATTATGATGACGTACTTGATCCATTAGAAGCCTTCGGCTATAGGCAGGGTGAGCCACTTAATCGATGGGTGTTAGAGCTCGTAGATAATATTAAATCGGTCAGTAATCAAACTTTTCTTGGGAAGATTGAGAAAATTTGGCAGCGAGATGTATTACCCCAATGTAATAGCATCACTGCATTTAAGTATCCCTTCAAAAAATCAGCCCAAACTGATGCCAGTTTGCGGGATTTAAACGCATTATTTAGTTCCTCTGGATCAGTTTATCAATTCTTTGTTGAACACATTCAGCCTCTTATTAAAAGTCAATCCTATCCTTTTCGATGGAAAGAAAATATTAAGCAAACATACGGTTTTGATGAAGAGGTTCTAGCCTTCTTTGAGCGAGTTAGTAAAATCAGAGACAGCCTGTTCGTTGCAGATGGCGATGGAATTTTGATGAACTTGGCGTTCAAACCTATCTACCTGGTCAGTGGTTTGTCGAAGTTCAAGATGTCAGTTTACGGGCAAGAGCTCAGTTATCAATATGGACGTGCAAGTGTAGCTGTCGTATCTTGGCCTCCAGAAAATATCAGCAGTAGTACACAAATTATTTTTGTGCGCCGTGATGGCAGTGAAGTCGTCGATAGTGTTGGAGGCTTATTTTCACTATTCAGATTAATTGATAACGCAAAAGTGAAGCGACTCAATGGAAAAAAAGTTGAGGTTACTTTTAGTAAAAATAACTACAAAGCAATATACGAAATAACACGGCAAGAAAGAGGCAATCCATTGATTTTTTCTGAGTTGTCTGATTTTACTTGCCCTACTGAATTTTAGAGTGAAATATGAAAATAGGCTTTTTTGGCAAGTTACCCGGCTATGGTGATTTTATTCAAAGGAATGTGTGTCCAGATTTTGCTAAAAATTGGGATAACTGGTTATTAAAGTCTTTAGACGCATCTCACCAACAGTTGGGCGAAAATTGGCGGCCAAGCTATTTTAGTAGTCCTATTTGGCGGTTTGTGCTTAACGAAGGCGCGCTCGGTAAAAAAACGGTAGCAGGTTTGATTATGCCCAGTGTTGATAAAGCGGGTAGGTGCTATCCATTTACTGTCATCTGCCAAGCTGAAGCGCCAGTAAATCCCTTTATTTTGGCCAGAAAAATGGAACCGACTCATGTGATCGGAGAAGAATTTTTACTATCTCTATTAGAAAAAAAACGCCCAGATCTTGATGAAATAACTAAGATACTGGGTGATATTTATTCTGTTGTGGATGAATCATCGAATAAAAGTGCTGATAAAGTAGGAGTCGCTTCAATAATGGAACTCATGTCAGTGACTGAACTGAATGAGCTTGATTTCTCAATCAGTAATGAATCACTTTTACAGACCCTTATGGAAAGTCAAAATATCAGTATTTCAATATGGTCGATGGGAAGTACAGTCACTGAAAATCCGCAAGTAAGGTATTTTTCAGGCATGCCGCCCACCGACACCTTCCACTCTTTTCTTCACTGTGTTCAGCAGCCAATAAGTTAATTATATCTACTAGGGAAGACAAAAATCGAGTATGCCTAATTACTCTATTTCGATGTCCTAATCACAGCTTGATTTAAGTTGAAGAGCGCTTCGATATGATTTTAAGAAGATAAAGTAGGCCTGCTTGATGCCCCGGATACCTTTATGATAATAACGACTCAGTCATCAACAAGCTAAAGGGGACTTTAGCTTAAGAGAAGTGCTCTTTGTTGCCCGTAGAGCTGCAGTGACAACAACTTATGAAAATACCCTAGCTAGCAGTGATTTTTGTGACCTAAAGATAACTGAGTCGAAAAAATACTGATGAAAGCCCCCATGGCGACAATTGGTTAAATGCTCATTCTCCCTATTTTGCGTAAGACTTGTTTGGCGATACTATAACCCAACCACTTAGTTTTAAGAGGGGGCCCATTTATTTGTTAAAGGCCGAGTCAGTAAAAGTTAAAATAGTGATTGTTTGTTAACGTCTCATAGGCACAGTCTTGTCTAGTGACAGCGTATTGTCTATATCGTGTCTTCCTCCCCAGTCTGTTATTTGTGGTGTGCCTTGGTAACATACGGTGAGCGCTGTGACATTATCACGGACTTTTCTGTTTAAAGCCATTTGGATAAGGTTATCACACACACTTTGCAAAGGGTAAGTACGTAAAAAATCAGCAATTTCAACATCGCTAATGACTTCATTTAATCCGTCACTACAGAGTAAAAAAATATCTCCCTTTTGAAGTTTCACAGAGACTTGGTCCAACTCCAAGTAGTCTGAAGCGCCTATCGCACGTGTAATAACATTGCCTGAAGGGTGGATTGCCGCCTGTTCGGGTGTTAATAAACCGGAGTCGACCATTTCCTGTACCTGACTATGATCGGTGGTCAAACGTGTAAAGATATTTTGGCGTAGACGATATATTCGACTGTCACCCGCCCAGATACAATGAGCATTTTGCTGATCAAACAGTAGTACAACGACAGTACTACCGATAACCGCAGACTCGTGTAATGACGTACCTAACTCGAGTAGATTATTGTTTATCCGCAATAGGCTACTTTTAACTTGTTGCGGGCTAGGGGGAAGTGCAGCCTGAATACCGAGATTGTCGAGGTGCTCGACGATCATACGGCTTGCGACATCTCCTTTGTGATGTCCACCCATACCATCTGCAACACACCATAACCCTGCTTTAGGTGCATCAAGGAAATTATCTTCATTTACTTTACGTACGGTACCAATGTCAGTATTGGCTATTGATATCCAGTCATTATTAGGCATGATTTAATATACTTTCTAGGTTCTATATACGGTTTTAAATGTCACTGAAATAAGTGATAGTGGGTATTAAACTGATAAAATTTTTGACCAGTATAAGTGTATTTCGCACGAATGCATTAATTTATACAAAGTCAATTTTATTACTTTAATTGTAACTATCTAACCGGGTGAAATAAAAGCGATTATGTCTGCTTAATGTACCATTGAGTGTCAATTTTGCTTAAACAAGATGAATCAATAAATGTCATGAAAAATGTTTATATGTGTTTGGAAAAACTCTGGTATCCTGTTGTCAAATAGGTGCTCAAGCACTTGACTAAAACTTTAGTCTTGAGTAGATATCAATCACCCGCAGAGCAACTAGTTTTTACCCATTATATGGTTAGCCACAGTAGATTGAAAACTATCCACCCTTCCTGTAGCGCTTATCAGCCTGTTACACCTTTGTATTTGGTATCCATGAAACTACCCGATTGGGCTATAACCATTATAAGCTCGGCTGTGCCTTAACCGTTACTTACTTGAGTTTTTATCTAACTACTACAACACCAGCCAGTCATCCTGCGTCAGCCCGCTGTTAGAAACTGTCGTTTCAAGGTACTTCAACAGTTCCGGGAAATTCTCTTATTTCGTTTGTCTGCCTAGCCTAAAGTTATCCCTTGGATGCATTAAACGACGATAACAAAACCTAAGATAGATACCATACACCTTGCACCAACCTTCGGCTGACGCTCAGTCCTGACCGCGTATTTCTGAATGGGTTGGCCTGTAGTGCTGGCTTAGATATTATGGGGTTAACTTTTAATGCGTGCCGTTAGCTTTGCAGATCCTGACGGACGATGACGTTTTTTACCTGATATACCCACTTCTTTCTTTTGTGTTATTGCAACATGATACCACTCGATGCTGGTTGAGTTGATATATGCTTAAGCAGATTTCCTGTTTTGACAATCTAAGGTTTATTATTTGCATATTTTTCATATGGATATGTGAAAACATCTGCTTCCATTCTTATTTGCAGAGCTGTGTGCGGTGGCAATATTAAACGCTTAATTTTTGGGTGAAATCTTTGTATAAGACGAAGGTTGTGAACACCCTAGTGTTAGGGTAAAGTCACATTCCCTATTAAATATAACTTACTATTCTAACCAGTTAAAGCCGTACTTGGTTTCTTTCTGTTGGGGCGAGTTATTGAAACTTGCAAGGAACCAGCTTAGAACGCTGTTATTTATGCAAAAAGATGATAAAACAAAGATAGCGCCACCCGCAGAAAAGAAAACTGCTACTTCTCCTACTTCTCCTACTTCGGAGGACGCTACGGTATTTGCGCCGAGTGTCCCAAATAAAAAGTCTGAGGCTGCGATTAAAAAATCAAATTCGGTGAGCAGCCCCACTGATGAGTCCACCGTATTTTCTCCATCGAAGCAAACACCTAATTCTCCCAATGTACCTCAGGTTACAAAGCCTACAGCGACACCGATGGCCGAAGCTGTCGATCAAGATGCCACTGTATTTAGTTCTGCGGGTACGCTAGCTCTGTCAGACTCCACTAGTGCTGTATCTAGCAGTGAATCCTCGGTGACTAAAACAATTATTAATGGGCGTTTTGAACTAGATGAATTGCTCGGTGTGGGCGGTATGGGAGTGGTTTACAAGGCGCTTGACCGCCGTAAAGTCGAGGCCAATGACAGTGCTCCTTTTGTGGCGATTAAAGTCTTAAACGATGATTTTAAGCAGCATCCCGATGCCTTTGTTTCACTGCAGCGTGAAGCTCAAAAGTCGCAAACTTTAGCGCACCCCAACATTGTGACTGTATTCGATTTTGACCGCGATGGCGAAATGGTTTTCATGACTATGGAGTTTCTTGACGGGGCACCGCTGGATGAACTACTACGCGAGCATGTTGATATTGGTCTAGAAGAAGATGAGGCCTATAAATTACTCCGCGATATTTCTCAGGCGCTTATTTACGCCCACTCCCACGGTATTATTCACTCCGACTTTAAACCCGGTAATATTTTTGCTACCAAAACCAAGGGTGCCAAGGTATTCGACTTTGGTATTGCGCGGGCAGTATCGTCCGGTGGTATGGGTGAAGTGGTAGGCGACTTTGACGCCGGTTCGCTCGGTGCTTTAACGCCTGCCTACGCCAGTATGGAAATGCTGAACGGTGAAGATCCGTCGCCAAGTGATGATGTTTACGCCCTGGGTTGTGTGGCCTATGAACTTTATACAGGGTCCCACCCATTTAGAAAGGTACCGGCCGACAAAGCGTTTGCACAAAAACTTAAAGCGAAGCGAATTAAGTGCTTGAGTCGCCGCCAGTGGAGGGCTTTAGAAGCCTCTCTAGAATTTTCACTCGACAAGCGTACCGCCTCAGTAGAAGAATTTGTTAAGCAGTTTTTTGGACGTTCGCGTGCCATTATGTATTCTATTATTTTTGTCTCAGCATTGATCACAGTGCTGGGTTCTGCTTTTTATGTTTCCGAAGAGAAGAAGAACAGTATTGTCTACCGGGCCGAGCTACAAAAGCAGCAAGAGAACGAGTTATCACTGCTTCGTATCAGTGATAAAAAAGAGGAAATAAAGCGCTTAAGCGCTCGAAACACTCTCAGTGGTGACTCTAATATTGATATCAAGAAAGAATTGGAGGCATATACTCAGTTAGCTCCTGAAGATAATATTTTTCCTGAAGAAATTAGCAGCGGCATTGTTGACAAATTTGTTAAAGCCGCTGCTGAGTTTTCGCAAGGTGACAAGCTAGACGATGCTGATATTATGCTGGATCTTGCAGGCGAATGGGGACCCCTCTCAGCCCAGGCCAGTATCATTTTGAATGCAGTTACTCAAAAGCGCGATAAAATCGAGCAGCGCAAAGAAGCGGATCGTCTCGAAGCTGAGCAGCGCCGTGCAGCGAGTATTCTCGAAGTTAAGCGAAAAGCAGAGGTCGCTCGACTCGCCCAAGTTCGCGACGAGGTGGCTGCAAAAGCGCTAGCTCGAGACAAGCAGTACAATCAATTGTTAGATAAAATCGGAACTTCAATCAAGTGTGATTTTGACATGGATATAAGCGGAGCCTTAACCAATAATATGGTTGAACTACAAGCGTTTGATGCCAGCGAATTTCAGATAATCAAGCCAGTTGTGGCCAACCTATTGACCGATTGTATTAACCAATTGGCCTCAACGAGTCCTACGCGTGCTGCGCCGCTACTAAAACAGTCGCAAGCGTTACTGCCCAATCAGGCAGTGTTGACGGGGTTAAAACTTGACTCCTGTAGTCACTTAGAGCCAGGCAGTGGTGGTAAGAGCGAGCGTAATAATTGTCAAGATCAGCTTGTTGGTGGCGGTTTTTCCCCGCAGCTAGTGGTGACTGAAGGTGAGTCAAAAAAGCGGATTGGTATTGGCCGCTATGAAGTTTCTTTTAATGATTTAAAACCCTATTGCATAAATAACAGTGCCTGTTCTGTAGTCGAATTGCTAGGCGATCAACCAGCCAATAATATTTCGGTCAAAGTGGCCAAGGGATACCTTGAGTGGCTCAGTCAACAAACTGGTTACGTTTATCGTTTGCCGAGTTATCGCGAATGGTTTGCAGCAGCCAGTGCGGACGGCGAGGGTGAGCAGGCTAATCGTAACTGTCGCCTAAAATTTGGTTCAACTAACAAGGGTATCGAGCTAGTTGGGATTAAAACGGGTAAAAATAACAAATACGGTTTGGTCAATCATGTTGGCAATGTTCAAGAATGGGTCTTCGATGACGCTAAGGAACTAATGGTGGCCGGTGGTCATCGTCAAGATCCGATGAGCCGTTGTTTAGCTACGACACAAAAAACTCATGACGGTGGTGCCGATCAATTCACCGGTTTTCGGATTGTGCGTGACATCAGTAAAATTACAGTGAGTAAAATAACAACAATGTAAAAAAGATAAGCAATATAGGTTAGACGGCCACTTTGATGTGAACACTGAATATTAGGAATAGAAGATGTTGAAGTTAGTAAAGAGTTTAACCTTAGGTGAAAAATTAGAATGGCATCAGTGTCTTATCGCGGCCGTTATTGCGACGATTATTGCAACGGTTTCGACTAACAGCTTGGCGCAGGAGGTCAGCAGCCCTAGCTTTCGCAGTTTGGTGCGTTCAGCCCTTGAACAGGGTGTGACAGACGAACAGGACCTGACCAAAGAGTTTTACCAGCGTACAGTTGAAGCCAATCAGCTTAAACTTGAAACTACAATCCCGATACAAAATTTACGCGACGATGGCCCACGTATCATTGTTAAAAAATTTGAGTTTGTGCGACTGGTTGAATTCCCCGAGGCCGGTATTACCCGCGCCGAGGTCGAGACCATAGCCGAAGATCTTCGCCGCCGCTACATGAAAGAAGATGATATTTTCGCCAGTGGCTACACCCGCAAAGATCTCGAAGAGTTGGCCGACTACCTCAATGATGTTGAGACTTTAGACAACGCCAAGAAGCTTTCTGGCAAAAACCTGCAACAACTGAATAATATGATGCGCAAGCAAAATGCCAAGCGAGGTGTCAGCTATGCCGACCTGGAAGAAATTACCAACCAATTAACCCTCCACTACCGAAAGCAGGGGTTGTTCTTAGCGCAGGTATTGATACCGGCGCAAGAGGTGGTTGACGGTATTATTTCGTTAACGGTGCAAGAGGGTATCTTGGGTAAAGTGGTAGTTGAAGATAGCGAAGGTTATAGCGTTAAGCAGCTCAAACAGCCGTTTAAGCACAATATTGGTGAATTGGTAAGTCAAACCAAAATAGAGGAGGACTTGTATTTACTCAACGATTTACCAGGTCTCAATGTAACTGGTTATTTCTTGGCCGGTGATAACCCCGGTGAGACCGCCCTCAACTTGAAAGTAACTGAAGACGCATCATGGAATATGACCACACGTGCTGATAACCACGGCTCAACATTTACTGGTGACAACCGTATCTCCACCTCGTTGGAATGGGACAACCCTACCGGTAACGGCGACGCCCTGACCATTAGTTATTTGAAATCAAACTCTGTAGAAAACTTTGACAACGACCTTGGCTCTGACCTCGGTCAGTTTACATACAGTATCCCAGTATTTGGCTTGCGCACACGCTTTGAAATCTCGGCCGTCCACAACCAATTTAAGCTGGCTGATCAGAGTGACGAGAGTAACAGTATTAACGAGCTCGAAATCGAAGGTGTTAATAAAATCTATGCCATGAGCTTAGATCATAAATTTTACCGTTCGCGTGCTTTTAACATGTCGGCAGGCGTCAGTATTACCGATAAAGAAACTGAGCTTGAAGCTATTATTGAACTTGCTGCTGCCGGCGAGCATGTTCGTGGGGGGGAGGTGTCTTTCAATATTGATGCCTTAAGTCAGTCGGTACAGATGTTGAATACGTTGAACTTTACGGTTCAGTACGGTGAACACCAGAACGAAGTCGACGAGGGCCGGAGTAACGATTTCTATAAATTCGCCCTTGATACCAACTCACTAATTTTTGTACCGCTCCCCTTTATCGATGCTAAAAGCCGTCTCATTATGAAGTGGCGTGTGCAATACAGTAACGAAGCACTGCCGGCTTTTGAACAGTTATCCCTTGGTGGTGCCAACGGTGTGCGTGCCTATAACGTGCGTGACTTTTCGGGTGACCAAGCGGCGCTGTTAAGTGTCGAGTGGTATTTCAATATACCAGAAGTTATTAACGTTAACGTCTGGGGCGGCAAACGCCTTAACGAAGTATTCCAGTTTGGTTTAATTGCTGACGCCGGTTATGGCTCACTTAACAGTTACGAAGCCGATGCTGTTGATAATTGGGCGGCTCTAGCAGGCGCTGGACTGACATTTAAGTTAAGTTGGGAAGAGAAACTTGCCCTACAAATTTCTGTTTCCCACCCAATGATGTCGAAATCATCAAAAGGATTAAATAGTAGCGAAGCAACCTTTGTTGATGAAGCTAAGTCAGCCCAAGTTTATGCCGATTTTTCATTCTTCTTTTAATTAAGTAAATAAAATTGCGACGGATAGCACACCACTGTGCGGGACCGAAACCAGCGAGAACAGTATGACCAAAAAAATTGATAAGGGCATGTCCAACCGAGCGAATAAAGCTAAGAGCACAACCAAAAAAATCGCTCATAAATCAGTACATCCTATCAACAAATTAGCCGCTGCCATCAGTAAAAATTATCTGGTTTTCGGGGGGTTAATTGCTTCGCAGCTGGTTTTTTCGCAAACTGCCTTGGCTGGGCCTAAGGGCGGCGTTGTCGTGGGCGGCTCGGGTAACATTAGCAATGTGAACTTGACTACAACGCAGATTAATCAGTTCTCCGAGCGACTGGCCATCGACTGGACTTCATTCAATATCAACCAAGATGAGATGGTCAAGTTTGTTCAGCCGTCTTCGTCATCGATTGTACTTAACCGCATTCTCGATCAGAGCCCCAGCCAAATTCACGGCTCTATCGACGCCAATGGCCACGTGATTCTGGTCAACTCTCGCGGCATATTGTTCTCTGAAACCTCAATTGTTAACGTTAGCGCTATTACCGCTTCCGGTTTAAGCATTAACCCAACCGATTTTATGAACGGTGATCTTCTGTTTAAAGGCGATGAAGGCGGATCTGGTACTGTTATTAACCGAGGCATCATTAACGCTTCCAGCGTGGCATTAATTGGTAAGCAGGTGACTAACGACGCCACTGGCCTCATCAGTGCCGAGGTTATTTCACTGACCGGGGCTGACGAAGCGATATTAACTTTTGATGCCGACGGCATGATGGGCGTTAAAGTCACCAAAGAGGTAATGGAAAATGAACTGGGTGTCGACAGCTCTGTACTCAACAGCGGTGAATTAAACGGCCAGCAGGTATTGATGCAGGCCAGTGTGTCGCAAAATTTATTTACCCAAGCGGTAAACAACACCGGCACTATTCGCGCCCATGGCATAGACACCAGCGACGGAAAAATTATGCTGTTCGGCAGCGGTAGCACTGTGGTTAACCGTGGCACCTTAGATGCCTCTGGTGATATTAACGGTGGCTCAGTCCATATCGAAGGAGACAAAACCATCAACATCGGCACCGTGTTAGCCGATGGCGGTTTTGGTAAAGGCGGCGACATTAAAATTCTTGGCGATGTGGTCGAGGTGATTAGCGACTCTACAGTTTCAGCTCAAGGCCACAGCGGTGGCGGTGAAATTTTGATCGGGGGAGATTATAAAGGTGGTAATGCGGATGTGCACAACGCCACCACCACCACCATTGGCGTTGATGCTAAAATTTTGGCTGCGGCGCGCGAAGATGGCAATGGCGGTAAGGTTATCGTCTGGGCCAATGAAGACACCTATTTTTACGGCTTTATCGATGCCAGTTCTGGCTTATTTGGTGGTGATGGCGGTTTTATTGAAACTTCGGGTAAAGTCAATTTAACGGTTCAAGGTAATGCGGTTGCCAGATCTCATGCTGATGGCAAACCTGGCATGTGGTTGCTGGATCCGCGTTCGTTTCGTATTCAAGATGACATTATCGATTTTGACAGTGAAAACGGAGTTACTTCCGATTTTATTGAAGGGGTGCTGGAGGGGGGGACTAGCGTCACTATCGAGGTTCAAAATGCCCAATATACAAGCACCCCGACTGACCCAAATAGAAACGGCGCTATTGTAGCTGATAACTACATAGACGGCATTGATAGTACTAAAGATAACACCGGTACGATCGAAGTATTGTCAGATATTGTTGTCAATGTAACTAATGCAAATATCTCTCTGACTCTACATGCAGGTACCTCGGGTTTGACCGAAAGTAACATTACTGTTGACGCCGCCATCACAAATCTAAGTACCACCCACCCTCTCGATGTTAATCTTCTTGCTGATGGCACAGTTACAGTAAATGAAAACATTACCACTGCCGGTGGTAATGTTCTGATTGAGGGCACTACTAGCGGTGTCAAATCTGAACAGGTGTTTATCAAAGACAGTGCACTGATTAATACCCAAAAAATGACGACTCCTGGTTCAGCTGATGGCTCTTTTACCGCCTGGACCCAAACCTTTACTAATGATGCAGTAATAGCTGGTAAGGGCATAAGTACCGGTCAGGGTGAAGTCACCCTGTATCTGGGCGAGAACGGCACACCTGTGATCCAAACTTTAGGCAAGTTGAACACGGCAACCGCCAATCAGTTGGTTACCATCAGCGACGACAGCACCAGTGCGTTCAGGCTTGTTATTAAAGATAATTCCGTATCGGCTCCCGATGGCATGGCCATTGATGCCAGCACTTTGAGCGGCAGCGATAACTTTACGGTGACAGGCAGTAATGCGCTGGACTTTTCTACTTTGGACAACCTCAATTTAGTTAAATTTAGCAATGTCAATAGCGTGACATTGGATGCTACCGATACAGTAACGGATACGGGCACTTACGCTTACGTATTGGAAAGTGACAGCGCAATGAACGTCGCCAGTATTAGCTTTAACAGCGGCGCCTACGGCAATTTTAACTGGGGTGCAGGTGATACTCTGGCGCTGTCAGACAACCATAACATTGTGACCAACACCCTCATTGATGCCAAGAGTGCCCAGCTACTGGGTAGCGCTGGGGAAGATACCTTTACGGTGACGGACAGTAATGCGCTGGACTTTACTCTGGGCAGTCGCGACCTAGTCAAATTCAGTAATGTCAGCACGGTCGATGCGCTTGGCGGTACCGATACGGTGGTGGGTCAGGCTAATCAGGCTTGGACATTAAAGAGTAACAAGCACCTGAGCGATGGCAACATTGACTTTGAGCAGATTGAAGTGGCGCAGGTTGTTTCGGGCGATGCCAGCATTGATGCGGGCAACACATCTGGCTCGGGCACCGACGCTTTTATAGTAGTCGGCAGCGGCGCAGTGGGCGCTCAAGGTATCGACTTCGCGTCAGTCAATAGCGTGACATTGGATGCTACCGATACAGTAACGGATACGGGCACTTACGCTTACGTATTGGAAAGTGACAGCGCAATGAACGTCGCCAGTATTAGCTTTAACAGCGGCGCCTACGGCAACTTTAATTGGGGTGCAGGTGATACGCTGGCGTTGTTGGACAACCATAACATTGTGACCAACACCCTCATTGATGCCAATGGTGCCCAGCTACTGGGTAGCGCTGGGGAAGATACCTTTACGGTGACGGACAGTAATGCGATGGACTTTACTCTGGGCAGTCGCGACCTAGTCAAATTCAGTAATGTCAGTACGGTCGATGCGCTTGGCGATACCGATAGAGTGACAGGATCTAACAGCAGTGATTGGTTGTTGACGGGCACAGATAATCAAGCGATTAACGATGGCATTACCTTTGATGGGGTAGAGAGTCTGATTGCCGATGGCGGTGCTTTACAGGGGCACGTCGGCACCGATGAAACCTACACCGTTAATAGTGGCGGCAGCGTTGATGTGGTCACGACGGTTAACCTGGCTGACACGAGCAAGGCTATGCGCGTGACGGGATTAGGTACGGTGAGCCTACAGGACGCTCAAGATGCGGTAGCTGACAGTGGCAGCTTTAATTACCTGTTATCAAGCAACACAAATGCAACGGTTGAGGGTGTTACCTTTGACGGTTTGAGCGTGCAAGGTGATTACGGCTGGAGTACAGACGATAGTCTGGCGCTGTCGGACAACCATAGCATCTTAACCAACACAGTCATTGATGCCAATGGTGCCCAGCTACTGGGCAGCGCTGGGGAAGATACCTTTACGGTGACGAGTATTGGTGCGCTGGACTTTACTCTGGGCAGTCGTAATCTAGTCAAATTCGATAACGTCAGTGTGGTCGATGCGCTTGGCGGTACCGATAGAGTGACAGGATCTAACAGCAGTGATTGGTTGTTGACGGGCACAGATAATCAAGCGATTAACGATGGCATTACCTTTGATGGGGTAGAGAGTCTGATTGCCGATGGCGGTGCTTTACAGGGGCACGTCGGCACCGATGAAACCTACACCGTTAATAGTGGCGGCAGCGTTGATGTGGTCACGACGGTTAACCTGGCTGACACGAGCAAGGCTATGCGCGTGACGGGATTAGGTACGGTGAGCCTACAGGACGCTCAAGATGCGGTAGCTGACAGTGGCAGCTTTAATTACCTGTTATCAAGCAACACAAATGCAACGGTTGAGGGTGTTACCTTTGACGGTTTGAGCGTGCAAGGTGATTACGGCTGGAGTACAGACGATAGTCTGGCGCTGTCGGACAACCATAGCATCTTAACCAACACAGTCATTGATGCCAATGGTGCCCAGCTACTGGGCAGCGCTGGGGAAGATACCTTTACGGTGACGAGTATTGGTGCGCTGGACTTTACTCTGGGCAGTCAAAACCTGGTTAAATTCAGTAGTGTCAATAGCGTGATCTTGGATGCTACCGATACTGTGACAGACGATGACGCGAGCATTTACGCCTACGAATTATCCAGTAATAGCGCCATGAAGGTCGCCGGTATTAGCTTTAACAGCGGCGCCCACGGCAACTTTAACTGGGGTGCAGGTGATACTCTGGCGTTGTCGGACAGCCACACCATTGCGACCGATACGTTGATTGATGCCAAGAGTGCCCAGCTACTGGGTAGTGCTGGGGTAGATACCTTTACGGTGACGGGCAGTAATGCGCTGGACTTTACATTGGGTAGCCGCAATTTAGTTAAATTCAATGATGTCAGTACGGTCGATGCGCTTGGCGATATCGATAGAGTGACAGGGTCTAATGCCAGCGATTGGTTGTTGACGGGCACGGATAATCAAGCGATTAACGATGACATTACTTTTAATGGGGTAGAACAACTGGTAGCCAATAGCGCAGGTGTGGTTGCACTTGATGGCCCAGCTGAGACCTTCATCATCAATGGTGCTGGCGATGTTGATGTTCACAATGGTGTTGCGGCTAACAAGATGAATATCACCGGTCTGAATAAGGTGATGTTAAAGAATGGTGAGGACTCGGTTAGTGACAGTGCAGATTTAGATTACGTCTTGTCCAGTGACACTATAATGAGCGTTGGTGGTATTGAATTTAACGGTTTGAGTGTGCAAAGTAATTATGGTTGGGGTGTCAATGACAGCCTGGCACTGGCTGATGGTCACACGGTATCAGGTACCGTTGCAGCGTCGGGTGCACAGCTACTGGGCAGCGACAGCAGCGACACGTTCACTATTGTTGGCGCGGGCGATATTAATTACCAGCGGGCCAATATTGGCGATGTAGTAAACTTTACGGGTATCAATACAGTCAATGCTGGTAGTGGTAGTGGCAGTGATCAGGTTAATGCCGCGGCTAATACTAACTGGCAGCTGAATGGCAACGGTGCTTTAAGCGCGCAAAGTGTTAACTTTACCGGTGTCGACAAAGCGTCGGCAACTACAAGCCAATTGTTGGCAACGACTGGCAATGACAGCTTTAGTTTAAGTGAAGTTGGCAATGTGTCGGTGGCTGGAATTGTCTTTGATGGCCTTGACAATATCGACGGCAACGGTGGCACAGATAGTGTCGATGGTAACGGTGCTGTCTGGTCGGCGAGTTCGGCAGAGGCCGCTAAAGCCATTGCGGTAATGAGTGGTATATCGGTGATTTTTACCAATATCGATGCGGTGCTCAATACCGGCACTTTTGCGGGAGTTGATATCAACAGCATCTATGATTTTAGTGATATCAATACTATGAGCTATACCGGTCTTACCTTTAGCGGAGTGAGCCAGCTCGATGCGGGGAGTGCAACAGATGAGTTAAAACTTGGAGACTTAGACAGTACTTGGAGCTTAGATGACGATGGAGGTCGTGTTAGCAGTAGCGATAATAGTTTAGATTTTAGCGGTATTGAAAATATTACTAGCGGCAGCGGTGTTGATACCTTTACTGTCAGTTCTGGTACGCTTAATAATATTGATACAGGTGCCGGCAATGACTTTGTCAACCTTAATGGAGGAGTAGTTGCTAGCCTTAAGACAGGTGATGGAGATGACGTGGTGGAACTTAACAATGTGGCCTCGGCATCAGTCTCGTTGCTGGGTGGTAGTGGTACTGATAACTTACTGGTTAATATTGACAACGTAGAGTGGCGCTTCACAGATTCTGTGAGTGAGACGAACTATGTTAGTGGTACTGCTTTTAGTGAGTTTGAGGATTTGACTAATAGCAGCATTAATTTGGACCTATATACTACTTTAGTGACCACCTTCAACAGGGATAATGTGAGCTTCAACGATGGCAGTATGACCCTGTACTATCGTTCTAACGGTGACATTTTACTCGACAGTCAAGCAACAGGAGCTAACAGTATCACCGGTACGGTCGTGGCTAACCGTCTTGACATCAGTGCTTCAGGCGATATTGATCTCGATACCGAGATTGTTGAGCTGAAAGTGGCGAATAATGACATCTCAATTAATGTGGATGTCTCAGCCGAAAAAGATTTGGTGATTGAGCAGGTTGATGCTGGTGCGGCTGGTGACATAGTGTTAACCAGTAAAGTCCTAGGGGCGCTGACTTTTAAAACCTTTGGCGAAACCCATCTTATTGCCAATACGGTAACTCTGGGCTCGGAGTCGGAGCGCCTTGGGTCTATGGGTGAAATTAATAATCAATTGCGTGCTGATGTGCTTACCAGCGTCGATATTGTTGCCGTAAGCTTTGTTACCCCCGATTTTATTAATCAGCAACCAAGCGTTAGTGTAACCGGTGCTAAGTCGCAGTCTACTACTAATATCTCAACTTCCGTGAGTTTGAAGTCGTTAGAGGATAAGGTCGAAGGACTTACTCAACTTGACCAGGCTATTTTCAACGAAGTGAGTCCTTACAGTATTGGAGCCTATGCACTATATAACCCTGAGATGCGCTTAATTGATGGTATTTTACTGCCGATTGAAGCGATTGAAGCGGGTGATAAATACGAAGATTGTGGTAACTTGGAAAACTCACCCTTAAAACCTGCCTGCGACGATCAAACTGGTGTGAAACAGCTACAACTACGCAATGATTACCCTGAACTCTATGAAGTTCAAGGTGGAGACACCCTTTGGAATATAGCCAAAAAATACCTGGAAGATCCATCATTATGGTCTGACCTGTGGAAGCAAAGCCCACAGGTGCAGAACCCAGATTTGATCTACCCGGGAGATATGATCAAGGTAATAGTTGAGAATGGTAAAGTCTTATTAACCATTAACCGTGCTCAAGGTGATAGCTTTCCTCAGTAACCTTAATATCTTTATTAATATTAGAGGAAGTGAGTTATGTGGCGACCATGTTGTTAGAAGTATATTTAGATACTTGGCTGGGTGCTGGCAAGTTAAATTACACCTCAGGTCGTCTTGTCATTGCAACATTTTGCCAACAATGAGAAGGCTATGTCGTCACTATCTTGGCGTTGTATCAGTACTATTTTGCGTTTAAAGTATTAATAATATACATAGTCGCACTGTGTTGCGGGATTTATTTGGAAGAGATCAAGAGTAGAGTGAAATCTCAAATTTAAGCGTTAATGGCCTAAACATCGTCAATACTGGAAAAGTGAGTCGGTGTTAAGTACCCAAACCGAGGAAAATTGCGTCAGTATAAAAAACAGGCACCTTATTTTGTAACTCTTTTTGTAACTATTTTTGTAATTATTTTTGCGACTCATTATCTACCCTTTTAGATACGTCTCAATAATTTTTACTAAAATCAGCTCATATGAAGCTATTCCTGTATATTTTGATTTAACGTTTAATGTGGAAGTTGAAAGTTTTTGATAAGAATAACGCGCCACAGCTACCTGTTATCTATTTATTGTGGCAATTGCGATTACACATAATGGATGGGGGGGATAGGAGCGAATATGTTTTGATTGAGTTATGAAGTTTCCGGTAAGTTCCATAAAAATACGCTACTGGCTTAATGAATGATAGTGTGTGGGTAAAATAGAACATCATTCTTTTTTAAATAAAAATATACAATGCTTCATATTTTTTTATCTTCCATTTTTTATTTTTTTAATGGTATAAATTTCAGTTATTTAGTCTGTTATCCAATTATTTCTATACGATTCAAATAAGTACTTCCAACTGTGGTGCAAACCATTGTTGAATATTGCCTTTGTTTATGATCATAAACTTACTTTTATTCAAACAGACTGATCTGTGGTGAGGCTCGTGTTGTGGGATATATTAATTAGACGTCTTCGTTGTTTTTGTATTCAGGTAGCCGAATATCTTTTGGATCACCAAGGGATGTATAGTAGAGACATCCCTGTCTCCAGGATCCTGTGCTTTTGGTTATTCAAAATGAGCAAGTGTTAGGCCTATTCATTGAAGGCTGCTGGAAGATAGCTGACAAAGCTGACAAAGGTGACATCAAGCGTGTCAATGCTCCACATTGGCTTATAAAAGTGCTTTATTAAGCTTAAATATAACCACTCATTTCGAATATTATCTATGGGTTGTGGTTCAGGCCGCGTTATTCTTGAAGTGCGACAATTTTATCGATAGGTTTATTAAAACCACTACGCTTTATTTGTTGAGCTTCTGACAAGGTGAGTTCCTCTAAAGCGTACGTGTGTCATTACTTAGTGAAACTGGCGGTTTAATTACAGAGAGACTTTGTCATAATCAGAGCAGTGGTGGACGTTTACTTTTACAATCCAACCGTCTCAAATTAGCATGTTTCGGACAGTCTGTATTTTCAATTTATAGTGAACTGTCAATTTTTTTTACACCCATTAGAAGCATGCATATGTTATTGAAAAATGGGTATCAGATCACTGTTTGAGTAAGTCTATATTATCTGCCTCTGGGGATTAAAAGTCATACAGCCTAAAGCATTACAAGCTTTGACGTGCCCTTAGCAACAGCAAGAGTACTCAGTCACCTAAATAAAAAATGTTGTTGTCGAATTATTACCCCAAAAAGATGACTGCCACATCAGATAAGCTTTTTTAACTCGCGTAGTAAAATGTCAGAAAATTTTACAATATTGATACATTTAATTTACATTAAAATTTAAGTTATTGATTATAATCGATATATTAAAAGTGGATCTTTTTTTGCTTAACACAATCGATACAAAATATTGAGCGTTTATTAAACGTTTTTGTAGAGTACGGATTTATTTATATCATTTGAATGTGACATCATGGAGGAAATATTATGTTTAAATTTAATAGAACCATTTCAACAGCTTTGTTATTTGCCTTAACTTTAGGTAACGCAAACGCCATTATTATACCAATAGATTTACAGATTTCAGGGCAGGTCAATTTCAGTGTTGCTGATTCCGCTGAAATCGTTGGTAATGCAACGCAAAACGCCACAATGACATTAACAAATACAGGTGTCTCAACGGTCACTACCGTTGCAAATATCACCCCTACAGGCAGTAATCCTCTGGGTGATATTGATCCAGGGAATTTCACCTTTACTGATCTTGGTGATGGCCTAGGTGTTGCCGCCATAATAGACGGCGAGGCCAGCTCACAAGCAGATGACTTTATTTTTGATATAGACTTTTCTTTAAAGAACAATTCGTTGACTGACACTTACCAAATTTTCTTTGAACTTGTATATACAAATAATGTAAATGCCGATGGTACAGGTACTTTTATCAACAGCGAAATAGCCTTATTTAATAGTGTGACAAGTGAAGTTTTCGCCTCTGATTTGACTTCAGATACCGTTTTTTTTGATCAAAAAAACGGGACTACCTTAACCACTTTGGGCGATGCCCTAAACGACACAGGTACCTTTGCGTTTGATTTCACCCTGAGCGCAGGGGCCTCTGATAGCTTTAGTGGCCTATTGAAAATGGATGGCAGTGGCTTTGCTGCTAATGGCACGTTTGATGGCGACTCTGAAGCTTTTATTCGTATTTTACTTGCAGAAAATTTAACGCCCCCTCCACCGCCTGTAGGAGTACCTGAGCCTAGTACTGTATTTTTGATTTTAAGCGCAGTGATGGGTTTAATCATAAAACGTCGAGTCACAAAATAGACTCATACACACTATATAAGGATGTAAATAATGAGAAGTTTAAAAAATGTAAAAATATTGGGTGCAGCTACATTAGCTCTCGCAGCATTAGCCCTGCCAGGCAAAGCCATGGCCTGTGGTGATGATAGTTTCCTAGGGAGTATGTGCGCTTTTGGAGGGAATTTCACTATTCGAGGTTGGGCGAAAACCGAGGGACAACTGTTAGCGATCTCAAGTAATACAGCACTTTTCTCGATATTAGGTACAACCTATGGGGGAGATGGCAGGACAACATTTGCTTTACCCGATCTACGGGGACGTTCACCTATAGGCCAAGGCCAAGGGCCGGGTTTACAAACATATCGTTTGGGTCAACAAGGCGGCACAGAAAACCAGACTTTGAATATAACTCAACTGCCCTCACACAATCACGCAGCCTCAACCACTACAATAAACAGCGTCGATAGTAGTGCGTCAACGATTGTGCTTCGGGCCCTAGCAGCAAACGCAAGCACCAATGATCCAACTAATGCGGTGCTTGCCAATAGCCCCAATCGCGAAAATATATACAATACGGGTATGCCCACTGTGAATATGAGTGTTGATGCCATTAGCTTTAACTTGGATGTTGCAGTGAGTTCAGCTTCCACCACCACCCTAGAAAATACGGGTAATAGTCAAGCCTTCAATGTTCGCGGACCATATCTTGCTGTTACCTGGTTAATTGCCTTGCAAGGCATCTTTCCTTCTCGTAACTAAGATGATTTACACCTTAGCAGGCCGGTTATACGCTGGCCTCTTTTTTGCTCTGCTGTCAGCTTTTTTTACACGCTTTTCACTAGCAAACGACCACGTAGATGATTGGGCCGCGCCGATTGAACCGGCACGCCAGCTTTTGCTCAATAAACAATACTCTGAGGCCCTGATCTTGTTCAAGCAGCAAGCAGCATTAGGTAATGGTTTAGCCCAATTTAATATCGCCTTATTCTATGACTTGGGCTGGGGCATGCCAGTCGACCGCAATCGGGCCTGCTCATGGTACGAGCAAGCGGCTAACAGCAACGTGCCGGGAGCCATGCAGCAAGTGGGTGAATGCTATTTGGCAGGTACTGGCATTGAAAAAAGTACAACGCTTGCATTTCAATGGTTTATTAAAGCCTATGAACAAGGTGTGATAGGAGCGGCATGTCAGGCAGGTGAACTACTAATAATAAACAATGAGATAAAGACAAATGTTATTAAAGGCCTGAGCTTATGTATCGAGGGGGCTCAACAAGGTGCCATCGATGCTCAAAGTAAATTAGCAAAGTGGTATTTTAATGGCACTTACATCAGCCAAGATTATCAACAGGCTTATAACTGGTTACAGCTTGCAGCGGGTGAACGTTCCCCAGAATCAGCCTATTTACTCGCCCAGTTTTATGGGCAGGGTATTGGTATGGATCCAGATCTTAGCCAGGCCCTTTATTTTTATGAAATGGCAGCCGCAGCGAAGTATGCACCAGCTTATTTGCCCAGTGCGGCGTTATATTGGCAGCAATTTACCACCGCACCGCAAAAGCAACATTTGGCTAAAAGCTATCTTTGGGCAAAAACAGCTTCGCGCTCTTCAAGGGATAAAAACAACATTGCCCTAGCTCAGCAGTTACTGTTAAAGATTAAAAAAGAAATGCCCCCCCTCTGGCAGGATGAGCTGGATCAAAAGGTAAAGCAACATCTAGATAAGCCTTAAAGAGACAGTCGCAGTTTTTGGTCAATATTTTTGTATGACATCAGTTGGTTAATAGGACACTTCAATGCATACATAGCCCGTAAAGCAAATAAAGAAATTGGCTGTAGGCTGGCTTTATTTGCTGCCATTCATGGCGCTCACCCTTTGGTCCAGCTAAAGCTGTGCTAATTTATTCCCTGTAAAGTAGTGCATACGACGCTTAACGTCCTGTTTTACTTATATAAGCGAATTTTGAAGGGGTCGTAATTAATTTCAACGATAATTTTCTCGCTAAACCATCAGCTTGTCACAAAGGCTAAAAATGGATATCACTCATATCAGCCATAAAGACACTTTTTCACAAATCAATACTATCGAACCGCTGTGATAGATATTGACTTGCCAGTCGCAATCCATTCCAGTCCTATGTCAGGCATTCGCTGTCAGTTCAAATCAGTGGACGTAAATAGCCTGATCCTGTCGAAATAAAATGTGAGTTGAAATATGGGTACTACAACTAGCAATATTATTTAATAAACATGACTGCCTGACGTTGGTCAATTTTGAAGTCAAATTCCCGTAGAAAATTCATACCTAATAAACCATCGGCATTTTCAATGCTTTGCATCGGTAATATCACCACAGGTAAATTTTGGATTGTGACATGGTTGATGCTTAATGTTTGAAATTGATACATACGCGCCATAATGCTGCCACCTGCTGTGCCAATGCTAAAGCGCCCTAGGTAATTGGTTTTGTATCTGTTACTTAAATTATCAAAGTATTGTTTTGATATGGCAGTGACAGACGCACCGGTATCAATTAATAGTGCTACGGGGTTGCTGCTTAGTTTCGCCTTAACCACATATTGATCACCAAATTGTTCAAGAGGAACAGGGCGTCCTAGGTTGACAGTTTCGCCTATATTCTGGTTGTCAGCCCCATCAGTAGCACGCGAAATTTGTTGCGCCACTATGATGTTTCTAATGTGTTGTGCGTCAGGGTCGTCAAAGCTAAGTGAAGCTAACACGTTTTCCATCAAGCCTTCTTGAAAAAGTTCAGCGTAAGCCGTAGCGAGGGACAAAATATACAGTCTGTTGCTCGGTTCAAGTTGTAACAGTGGCTCCACGAACATCGCTAAAATATCCCACGAATAGTTACGCTTTAACTGCTTAATGGTGTTTTGGCTTAGCTGTTCGATTTGCTGTGCAATCTCACTTTGCTGTGCGGCTGTCATGGGACTTCTTAATAAGCCATAATAGTGAGCGATGGCATCACTTAACAAAGTGGTTGCCACCTGCATTTTTGCTTCTAACAACAAAAAGTCCATGTCTTGTGGGTATTGCTTCAAATAACCTTGTAAGAATACTTCAAGCTTTAGAAAATTGCTCTGTTGTAACCATATATGGGCCTGTTCAAGCAGCTCGATCCTGTTGTTCGCAAGTTGATTTAATGACTGGTTAGATCTTAGGTTATTTGTGTACTTGGCTTGTGGTATTTGGCTTGTGGTATCGGCTGACTGTTCGGTGAACTTCAAGTTTAATGATGGCTCAGATGGCGAAGTGTGTTTGACCTTGGCATGTGAATTATCTGGCTGTGCAATTTCATTTTGCTTGGGTGTGATAAATAGCAGATAAAAATTTAACGCCCCAGAAAGACTCAGCAATAACAGTAATAAGCCAACCCACTTATTCATTTTGTGGCTGTTTTTGACTGAGGGGGTAGGGCAGCTGCCCCATAAATATCAGTAAACATTTTCGGCATACGTTTAGGCTTACCCGTTGAAAGAGCAATACACACAAACTCGGTGCGTGCTGTTAACAGCGTGAGTTGATCGCTACGTCGAATAAATTGAAACTGTCGCGCTAATTTTAGCTTATTGTCGCACTGGACTATCCATGTGGCACAATCAATCAGGTCATTGACTTGGGCCGCGGCTAAATAATCGATTTCGTGTCGAGTAATAGCCATGCCTCTGTCTAAAGCCTGATATTGCTCAATAGTTAACCCCAAATATTTGGAATGTGTCCATGAGGTCACTTCAAGTTGACTCACATAAGCCACATTATTGGCATGTTGATAATGGTCAATTTGCTCAGGTGTGACTTGCCAAGTGCATAAAAAGGGATGAGGAAGAAGCCAAGACATAAATTATCTATACATCTGGCAATGGATTAGGAAAATTTGGATTGACTAGTTGTTGCATAATCTGATGTTCTTTATTCACCAAAGGAATAATGAAGTCTTCCACATCACCTATGTTTTTAAAAGCTTTAAAGCCTTTAACTAGAAATTCATGTAAAACTAAAACCCCCGCCATCTTTGCCGGTTTACGCGAGATAAACAACAAGCTCGAAATGCCTTTTATTTTGACTACTTCAGCCAAGTCGTTTCCTAAGTTACGAATATAGTCGATTTGTTGTTGTCTTTTGGCAAGGTCGTCGCAATCGACATAAGCCTTGGCATAACTGTCACGATTAATCTCGGTATCCACTAACTTTTTGGCTAGACTCAAGTCTAGCTCAAAAGATAAGGTATTTAAGTGTAACGCTAAGGCTAATGACTGGAGTGCCTTCTCAGGTAGGAATTTCGACATTTTAGGCACGACACGGGCGATGTCTTGATCGCGCTGGCTAAAATCATTGGGCCCATAGAGTTCGTTAATAAAAAACTCGACGGCGGGTTTAAAACGCTTCTGTTGATACATCTGCTGATGACTAGTTAACAAACGTTTGCACTGCCAAACCTGTACAGCCCTAATGGCATCTGTTAATCCCGCTTTGTCTGCAATCTCTTGCATGGTGCGGATGTTGTGTAAATGGCGGATTATTTGTTTGGTGCTGTCACTCATTATAAAAATTACTCAATAGAAGATGCTCATTTTTTTAAGTTAATCTTGCCAAATACATTGGCGTCTATCCAACCACGATTAGTGTCACCGTTTACCGGTTCGATTTTATGTGAACCCATAAAATGTTCCCGAGTGGCACTAGCGTCGTTATCACAGTAGGCCAACATAAAGCCTATTTTCTGCTCAGGTTTTAAGGTGATGGAAGGTAAAGGTTGGGTGTCACTGTAATTATCAGGAAATAGTTTTATCGCTACTTCCCAGATTATTTTTGTGTATTGTGTTTTATCACGCTGCCAACGACTGGTTATATGCTCATTGTAAACATGGGCTTTTTGATCGTCACCTATATCCACGGTTTGGTTATCTAAGGCGATATGGTAAGCAAACGCGCTATGATTATATTGGTGGTTACCACCTGATGCATCGCTGTCTATGAATACTTCTAAACAGTCATCGTCCCAATACTTTACGGTAGGATCCGCGGTTTTATCAAACAATACATCGTCAATAATTTGTGCTTGTAGGTACAGATACTGGTTGTCCCATAATAATTTATAACGTCCAGAAAAGTCTGCTACTTTTGGCCGTGAGCCAGACATCAAATAAATCATGGGTTGCCATTGGGCTTTATCCCATGCCTGCTCAGCTACACCGTCTACTACAATAGGGGTGGCTGTATGTTTTACTTCTGTTGCACTAATTTGCGCGCCACAGAACACAATGCTAAATAGGAACGTGCGAAGCAAAATACTTTCCTTGGTTAAAAATATCCCATAGCTTGGCGTAATCTTTAAGCGAAAACAATAGATGAAGCCAAACACAGGGGCTAAATATTTAACTAATGTCGGACTAAGACTGCACCTGAAGCCTTTTTATATATGCTCTTTATGTATAGAATGCCGTCCATATGAAAATGCATACCGCCTTACCTGTTGAACAAACTCTTTGCTCGCTGCACTCGGCTGAGGCAACGTTGCATAACTATCAAGATCTTATTGTGCTATTCAACGCTACTTTTATGGAGACTGAAAAGACGATTTTGGTAAAAGGAGACCACGAACCTGTCTATATCCCTGCCAAACGTTCACAATATCATCAGATAGTATTTGCTCACGGCTATTTTGCCAGTGCATTACATGAAATTGCACACTGGTGTATTGCAGGCAAACAAAGACGTTTGTTAGAAGATTATGGCTATTGGTATAATCCCGATGGCAGAGACAATAAACAGCAAATTGAATTCGAAAAGGTAGAGGTGAAACCCCAAGCCATCGAGTGGGCTTTCTCTTGTATGTCAGGCAAACACTTTACTGTCAGTACTGATAACTTAGAGGGTGCAGCTGCTAATACTCAAATTTTCCAAAATACAGTAAAACGACAAGTCAACCTTTACCTCGAGCTTGGTTTTCCGCCTCGTGCCGCAGAGTTTATGGGTGTGTTGCAAAAGTTTTATCAAACAAATAATCTGCACCAGGAGATGTTCGATGTTGAATCAGCCTAAGCTTCATAGACTGTTTAAGTTAGGTTTATTGGTCAATCCTTATGCTGGCATTGGTGGGGCCTTAGCCCTAAAAGGTAGCGATGGTGTTGAAATCCGTGAAAGAGCCCTATCTATGGGAGCAGAAAAGAAAGCCCTAGATAAAACCCGCTTAGCCCTTGCGCATATTGTATCTATACAAGACCAAGTGCAGCTATACGTAGCATCAGGCGATATGGGTGAAACCCTAGCTAAGGATATGGGTTTTAATTATACTGTGATTTATCAGCCTGAAAACTCACAAACAGAAAGCCAAGACACTGAAGCCACAGCAAAAGTGTTGCTTACTCATCAGGTCGATTTGATTTTATTTGCTGGTGGTGATGGAACAGCGCGTAATGTCTGTCATGTAGTGGGAAGTTCAGTACCTGTTTTAGGTGTACCTGCAGGCTGTAAAATTCACTCAGCCGTGTATGCTATTACTCCAGCGGCCGCCGGTAGAGTATTAAAGCAAGTGATAAAAGGTGAAATTGTCAGTGTCAGTGACGCCGAGGTCATGGATATTGATGAAGCGTTGTTTAGAAGCGGTAAAGTCAACGCCCGTCAATTTGGTGAAATGCAGGTACCCACTGAACTAAGGTATATACAAGCCGTTAAAATGGGTGGTAAGGAGTCTGATGAATTGGTCTTGGCGGATATCGCTGCGCATATCATTGAGATCATCGAGGATAACCCTGAGCATCTATTTGTCATGGGATCAGGCTCTACTGTCGAATTTGTGATGCAGGAGATGGGCATTAAAAATACCTTGTTGGGTGTTGATGTGATTAAACATCAACAACTGCTTGCCAGTGATGTGACGGCCAGTGAGTTATTAGCGCTGACAGCCCATCAAAACTGTAAGTTGGTGCTGACCCTAATTGGCGGACAAGGGCATATAATAGGCCGCGGAAACCAACAATTGAGCACTGACTTTTTAACGTCTTTAGATAAAGATAACATCTTGTTGGTAGCCACCAAAAGCAAGCTGTCTAACTTGTCTGGACGTCCACTGATTGTTGACTCTGGTGATACACAGTTAGATAAAAAACTGTCAGGGCTAATCAGTATCATCACCGGTTATCACGACCAAGTGTTATACCCTATCGCCAATTTAAATTTATCCCCTAAGGACACGGTTTGACATTACCCCAGCAGCAACAAAACGCGCTTATTACCTTTATTCATAAAACTGAATGTTACTTAGACCAAGTGGTGCAGCATGGAAACGATCAAGAGTTGTTTATTGCCAGCTATTTGCAAGGGCACTTTGCTGTAGAAGCAGGGCAAAGCCAAGTGCAGCAAATGACACAGGTTAAACAATTAGCTGAGCTGATGCAGACCAGTTTAACCGCTGCTTTTAGTCACAACGAACTCGGCACTGATGATCAGCAACAAGTGTTGCGGTTATGGCAGACATTATTAGAAGGTTAGCCAAAAGTAATGAGCAATGGTGAACGATGTAATATTTGCACAATACACAATACACATATTGCACTTTTTGATTGGATGCCTCTAGCATCAATTTAAAAAAGGAACTGACAGATATGGATATCAACACGCTCGTACTGCTCTATGGTGATAAAGCATTCAAAGTAGATGCATATATGACTTAGGCGTGTTCATGCACGTCGGCGGATATAAGCGCCATGTTCGTCAAAACGATGTCAGTCTAGTTTAAGAATTGCCTATGAGTGAATGTCACCCTTTTATTGAAAACTTTATTGAAAGCTTTATTAATAGTTTTCTTGATAGTTTTATTAATAGTTTTTTTGATGGTTTTCAAAAGCGTCAACATATTCATAGCTAAACACTGCATCGAGAGTTCATTGTCGGTAAAGTGCGATTGGAAGTGTATTGCCTTCTGCGAACATATTACCAATTAACGCGTTGCCTTGAGAATTCACCCGTAATTCAGCTTCTATTTCTAAAGTCATAATAAACAAATAAGGTTCAACCCAACTTAAGAACACGTCTGTGCCTTGGATCATGCCACTGCCGTTACCCACGTTGTTACCCAAACTGTCAAATTCTTGTAATGAGAGTTCATTGCCGTGTTGTTCAAGTACAAAAATATAGGTACCTGCTGCATTTGTATAATGCCAGCGACCAGAAAGGTGACGGGTAACATGGTATGGCGAAGATTTATTCGGAGCGACTGTTTCTGCAGGCCTATTAGGATGATTAGGATGATTGCTTATATCTTGATTTAATTTGGCATTTTTAGCTTTTAGAGTCGCCAGCTCTTGTTCGGCTAAGAGTGTCTGTTTTTGTTGTGCGACACGCAGATCGTCAATCTGTTTTTGGCGCTTTAATGCTTGAAGCTGCTTTTGATGCTCTTGCTCTAGTGTGCTAACGACTAATTTTTCGGTGTTGCTGGATGAGGTGTTGGATTGTGTATTGAAATTAAATCCCTCCATCGCCGCATATAAACCAGTCAGCGCAATGATCAATGAAGTGATGGCAGTTAACACACCAGTAAAGGTTTGAAAAAATGACTTATGGGGTTCGTTCATAGTATTTCAGTCCACGGTAATTTCAGTCCACGATAAGAGATGGTTTATCCTGACTATCGGCTAAAAAAAGTATAGCCTCAAGTGTGAAAACTGAAAATGTCTAAGCTAAGTTAGATATATGCACCTAGGTTAAATATCACCCCTGTTTGCGGATCAGTCCCCTGACTAAAAATCGATTGGGGTTTAAAGCGTCCAACAAATTACTCGACAGCGGCAAAGGTTCGTTTAATATTTGACTGATTAATATCTCTGCACAAAGAGGCGCAGTGGTTAATCCCCTTGAGCCTAAACCACAAAGCATAAATAAGTTAGTGTGATTAATCGGTAGTGGGTAATATTTAGCAGGCATAGCCTTATACAAGTCATGGTATTGTTGTGTTTGCATCTCGCTATATGGTACCGCACCTACCATGGGCAAATGATCTGGGGTACTGCATCTTATGGCTGCTCGGCCATTTTTTGTGGGCTGTATATCATCAATCCAGTCACATTTTGTTAGTGCTTGCTGATGCATTGTTAAATTAGTGTGCTGTTCTGATACACGATAATCCCGACTCTTATCATCCTTAACATAGGTTGAGCCCATTGCATGAGAGCCTTGCCATGCAGGGGTTAAATAACCTTTATGGCACAACACTGTGGCTAGATTAGCTAACTCGTTTTGACTTTTCATCGCTTCTACTTGGCCTCTGACTAGGCGAAATGGTAGTTGTGACATCTGTTGACATTCGGCGCTATCACTGCCGGTCGCCATGATCACAATATCAGCCTCACATTGGCTACCATCTTGCCAATTAAGCTGCCATGCGTCATTTACACGCGTTAAGGAAGTAAGTTGTTGATTAATGTTGACGCTTGCGTCAGCTGCTTTGACGAGACCTGAAACTAACTCGGGTAGGCTAACCCATCCTCCTTGTGGGACATATAAGCCCGGATATGGTAAATCCACCTTGGCAATTTTTGTTGCTTGCTGTGCGTCAATCCAATGTATCAAGGCGTGTGGCCATGTCTTATTGTCTATTAATTTACGATAACGTAAGGCCACTTTATCATTAAAGGCTATCTGAAAAGTGCCGCACCATTGATGGCTATAGTGAATACCTTGACTGAGTAACTGTCGATATAGTTTGCTAGCATAATTGAATGACAAGGCATGAATTTGACTGGCGTGCCCTGCTTGTGCATTGAGCTGCGGGTAAAATCCACCTTGCGCATTACCTGAAGCGCCTGCGGCCAACGCATTATCTTGGCAATAAAGTGTTGCCTGCAAACCTCTTTTACTCAGGGCATAAGCACAATTTGCTGCTGCTAATCCCCCCCCAATAATGGCAATCTTGGATGTTTTGTTAATCGGCTTTTTATGAACGATTGCGGGTATACGAGCAAAATAGGGTAACCGAGTTAGGTTATTTGCTGGTTTATCAATTGTTCCCGTTAATACTTCCTGTTTGTTCCCATAACTAACTTGTTTTTGTAACTTAAATCCCGCTGCTTTGAGGCCCTGTTTCACATGGTCAGCTGCGGTAAATGTGGCAAAGTGGCATTTATCCTTAGCAAGTAACGCCATGTGCTCAAATAGCCCTTGGGTCCACATATCAGGATTTTTACTGGGCGCAAAACCATCGAGAAACCAGGTGTCGATTAGGCCTTGAGGAGTGTTTTCAATTTTAGGTAAGATGTCGTGTATATCCCCTAACCACAAGTCCAAAGTAACCTTACCGTCAAGAAAATTCAGGCGGTGACATCCGGCTACAGGTATTGGGTATTGCTCAAGCAAAACTTGAGAATATACTGCTAACTCTGGGTAAACAGAGAGAGTTTTGGATAGATCAGCATGGCTAATAGGAAATTTTTCAATAGAAATAAAATGCAGTCTAAACTTTGGATTGTTACTTTGTTGACTAAATCTGTGAAAATGTAACATAGTCACCAACAGATTAAGGCCAGTGCCAAAGCCTGTTTCAGCTATAACAAATAGTTGCTCTTGCCATTTTCCCCAACGGGCCAGCATCTTATTGTGTTTAATAAATACATGAGTGTTTTCATCGATGCCTCGAGCATCAGAGAAGTACAGATCTTCAAACTCTTTAGAATAAGGGGTGCCATTTTCATTAAACCGAATGTTGGCGTTGGTAATAGTCAAATTAAGTTAGCTCTAAATAGTCATGCATACAATGCAAGGTAATGAATATTATATAGTTTAAGGTATGAATCATGTCACAACAATCACAACAATCATTTGCATGGCTTTGATTTTCAAATTAAGCTAACACGTGTACGCTCAAAGCAGACCAGTTGATTGAGTAAATTCATTAGAATATGTACAAATTTTTCCTGAGGGGTTAATGATGAGAAGAGCGGTAATTACTGGGCTAGGCATAGTATCCAGTATAGGTAACAATAAAGATGAAGTCACAGCCTCTCTAAGAGATGGTCGTTCGGGTATTACTTTTTCCGAAGAATTTGAACAAGCGGGTATGCGCAGCCACGTTTGGGGTAAAGTTAATATCGATATTAAAGAGCACATCGATCGTAAAATATTACGCTTTATGGGTGATGCAGCAGGTTATGCTTATATTGCCATGCAACAAGCGATTGAAGACTCAGACTTGAGTGATGACATGGTTTCAAACGTAAGAACGGGCATTATTGCTGGCTCCGGCGGCGCATCGTCTAAAAACCAAGTTGAAGCTATCGATATACTGCGCGAAAAAGGCGTTAAACGTATTGGGCCATACATGGTGACTCGCTGTATGGGCAGTACCGTATCCGCTTGTTTGGCCACACCTTTTAAAATAAAAGGTGTGAACTATTCAATAAGCTCTGCTTGTTCAACCAGTGCTCACTGTATCGGTAACGCGCTAGAACAGATTCAATTAGGCAAACAAGATATTATTTTCGCTGGTGGTGGTGAAGAATTACACTACACCTTGTCAGCAGAATTTGATGCTATGGGCGCCATGTCAACTAAGTACAACGACGACCCAACTAAAGCGTCTCGCACCTATGATACCGAGCGAGATGGTTTTGTTGGTGCTGGTGGCGGGGGGATTGTTGTGGTCGAAGAGCTTGAACACGCATTAGCTCGCGGTGCCAAAATTTACGCTGAAATTATAGGCTACGGTGCCACATCAGACGGCGCAGATATGGTGGCTCCTTCTGGCGAGGGTGCAGTGAGGTGCATGCAACAAGCGATGCAAGGTTTAGATAAACCTATTGATTATATCAATACCCACGGCACATCTACCCCAGTGGGCGATGTGAAAGAGCTTTGGGCTATTCGTGAAGTATTTGGCGATACAACGCCTCCACTGAGTGCCACTAAAGCTATGACAGGTCATGCACTTGGTGCCGCTGGAGTAAATGAAGCGATATACAGTATTTTGATGATGGAAAATGATTTTATTGCCCCATCAATTAATATTGAAAACCTAGACGAGCTAGCAAAAGGTATGGACGTAGTCACTGAGACCCGTGAAGGCGCCTTAACCACAGTCATGTCTAATAGTTTTGGTTTTGGTGGCACCAACGCCACCTTAGTGATGCAGAAGTATCAGGGGTAGTAAAACCTGAAACCTGAAAGTTTGGGTTCGCCAAGTTTAAGATAACTAACCATGCCACTCACTAAAAAGAGTGGCATTTTTTTAATTTTTTGAAAAAAAACCGCACACACATTCACTATGCTGCTTTTATCAGCAGTTAGCACATATTTAGAAAACAGTGCTTGCGTAGTCGAACCATAGCAGCTATCTTGTCGCTCGAATCGGACGCGGGATGGAGCAGTCTGGTAGCTCGTCGGGCTCATAACCCGAAGGTCGTAGGTTCAAATCCTGCTCCCGCAACCAACCGATTCGACAAAGCATCAAAAGCATAATCGCCCTTGGGCTCTCTCTTCAGTATCCACGAAAGGTCGTAGGTTCACATCCTGCACCCGCAACCAACCGATTCGTCAAAAACATAAAAATCATAAAAAGCATCAAAGCATAATCGCTCTAGGGCTCGCTCTTCAGTATCCGCGAAAGGTCGTAGGTTCACATCCTGCTCCCACAACCAACCGATTCGTAAAAAGCATCAAAAGCATAATCGCTCTAGGGCTCGCTCTTTAGTATCCGCGAAAGGTCGTAGGTTCACATCCTGCTCCCGCAACCAACCGATTCGTCAAAGCATCAAAAACGACAAAAGTATCAAAAGCATCATCGCCCTTGGGCTCGCTCTTTAGTATCCGCGAAAGGTCGTAGGTTCACATCCTGCTCCCGCAACCAACCGATTCGTCAAAAGCATCAAAAACATCAAAATCATCAAAAGCGCTAAAAGCATCAAAAGCATAATCGCTCTAGGGCTCGCTCTTTAGTATCCACGAAAGGTCGTAGGTTCACATCCTGCACCCGCAACCAACCGATTATTCAATAGTTTTCTCTTCAAAAGCATCCTAATGTTTCAAAGACTACTCACAGCACAATCGCCCTTGGGCTCGCTCTTCAGTATCCGCGAAAGGTCGTAGGTTCACATCCTGCTCCCGCAACCAACCGATTCGTAAAAAGCATCAAAAGCATAATCGCTCTAGGGCTCGCTCTTCAGTATCCGCGAAAGGTGGTAGGTTCACATCCTGCTCCCGCAACCAACCGATTCATCAAAAGCATCAAAAGCACAATCGCCTTTGGGCTCGCTCTTCAGTATCCACGAAAGGTCGTAGGTTCACATGAGGGCTGTACAAAAAGCGGTTAGGGCAACTTGTTCTGTGTTGCCAGCCAAGTGTAGGTTACTCCAAGCTCTTATTTATAGGTCTTGTGAGGGCAATATCCATTGATTGTTTTGGTCTTTGATAAATTGGGTTTTCTGCTCCACCATAGATAGATCCAACCCAATATAATAGTCGGGATTATCGCCAATCCATTTTAGGTTTTTGTCATCATCACTAAAGGTCACCTTCAACAAAAATAACTTTTTGGCACTCTCACCCTTATAAAGCTCATTGGCGTAATAAGGGATAAGAGATAATTTAGAAAAATGAATGTAACCTTCTTTGGCAAAGTTCAAAGGTGTATATACATTATCTTTGGTTAAGGTCGCTAATTCTTGCTCGCTCACAATATGATATAAAGTGGTGCCAGCTACACTTGCACTGCTCACCAAAAAACTTAAAAGTAGACACCCTCCTGCTAACAAACGTTTTAAACTTGCAGACAAGTTAAAATAACTCTTATTATTTTGCATATCATTCACCAACAATTATGTCAGACACGGATAGAAACGCACCATCGGCTGCCCTTGCAACAGTATGTACTTGCATCACTGCGGATGGGTTAATACCTCCTAATATATGTGGAAAAAGCTCGCTGTCAGTACCTGGGAAATCGGGCTGTTTGTCACCTACAGGCTCAGTACCTTCAAATATGGTTTTTACCCCAGTGGCTTGCAAGGTGTCGACTGACATCCTCAGGCATAACCAATCTCCGACCACTTCTTTATAAAAATGATTACCGATAATCAATAAAAAATCTGGGTTAGCCGTGGCGTGAGTGAATTTGTCTTGGCTATAAGTGGGTGGGTAATAAGTGCCATTGTTCGCTAGGGTTTCTTCCCATAATTCTTTTTGGACGAGATGAAATATATAAGGATATTGTGTGGTGTACTTACTTGCTGAAACGTCTTCAGCTGCCAAACTAGGTGATTGAAATAACATCGTTAAAATATATATCAACGTACTGCTTAAAATGATTTTTTTCATGCTTTTTAATTGCTCTATAGTTCAAAGTATTGTTCAAAATATCTACTTAAAAACCTAATGTCAAAATTTACTTTTTGATGCTTTTACCATGCATTTTTTTGGTGCACCCTCCCCGTTCAAAGAATATATATGCACCAAAAAAAACATAATAAATGTTATTTTGACCCTTTATAATGCGCCGTGCCAGTCTTTAAAAAATACACCTATCGGCAACGATGGGGATTAGTTTTGTTTTGGAACGACGCATAGTATTTGACTATAGCCATGGTGGTTATCAGAATTATACAAGGCTAAATTCATACTAACCTTTATCGCCAATGAATTAAAAAATCATAATATTGACAAATTTTGGCGGCGCACCATCCGCTGATATGGGCACTCTATTTGTTGAGTATAAATAGGTTTAGTGCGGCTTATCGAGTTAACTTTGCTGCACAATTTAACGGGCTAGGTCGTGGGTTAGCTAGCGGGCTAACCATAATAGCTAAGCCTTTAGTGATGCTTGAAAGTCAGTTTCGCACTATTTTCTGAATGGTTTTTAACTTCAGTCCCTTGCAGTAGCTGCTTTTAAGCCAGTTAGTCTTTCAATTTGTAGAGCCGTGTCTAATTTTATGAGCATACGCCAAAAATTCGCTTTTTTTATGTTGTTGTTGTGGCAGACTATGCCGGCGAATTTTCCTACCTAAGTTGTAAATGAAAGCTGTAACTTTTTCTAAAACTGTGTGTTTTTTGTTGTTTCTTGCCCTTGTTATGCCCGTTGATGGGTTGGCTGCAGGATCTATTAATCCGCCCAAGGTTAAACAGTCATCATCTGGCATATGCCATGACTCAAGCAGCGGATCATTCAACAGGACCAAGCGTTATAAGCCATTCGATACCCTTGCCAGTTGTGTGGCGGCTGGTGGGCGTTTGCCCAAGATGAAAACTAAGCAAATAGCCCGTGCCACAGATGAAGCTATTGGGCAAGGAAGAGCTTTTGTAGAGCTCTATGATAGAGGTGAGTGGCCTCACTGGTTAGACAACGATAAAGACTGCCAGAATACCCGCCATGAGTTACTGATAAAAACATCAACCAAGCCAGTTTCTTTTAAATCAGCCAAACAATGCCAAGTAATGGCAGGGCAGTGGTATGACCCTTATTCTGATATCACATTCACTGTATCTAAAGACTTAGATCTGGACCATATTGTCCCACTTAAGTTTGCCCATGGCCATGGGGCCAATAAGTGGAGCAGGGCACAAAAAGCGTTATTTGCTAATGACACTGATAATTTGATATTAGCTCAAGCGTCATTAAATCGGCAAAAAGGTGCGAAAGGTATCGATGACTGGCTTCCTCCAAACCATCCCTATAGATGCCAGTATATATCGCATTTTAACCGCATAATGATCAAATATGATCTGGCATACATCCCCTCAGAACAACGTATTGTTAACAGACTGGTTAAGGCGTGTGATAAGTATTTAGTCAAGGTGTTTTAAGACGGTAATGCAGCGACAAGCGTAACAAAGTACCTATTATGGCAATCTTGCAATTGATCAACAGATACGTTCTCAAGATGTTTTTTAAAATAGTCATTTGATAGGTGAACAACAAGAGTTGGTGTAGTTCGGGGCCATATGCAGTTTGGCAGAACGCTTGGTAAAGGGCTATTACCGACACTCGAACAATATGGAGGTCTATCTTTGCAACCCACAAAGAAGATTGAGAAAGACGCGGCTACTATCTTGAACCTTCGGGCACTGTGCCGGTAACACAGTGGAACATTGATCTTAGACAGGTGGTAAATATAAGCCGCAAAAAAGGGCCTGTTGGCCCCGTTGGCTTATTTAAGTATTATTTCTCTCATCCTATATTCACCGGTAATTGTTCTTACCTCAGGATATTTAGCCGATATTTGGTTCATTTGCTTGCGAGCTTCCTCACTCCATTTTTTCATAAATGCAGTATATTTTTTCTTGCTTGGCTCTAAATCCGCAGCACTTTCAAACATGACCATTAAGATCATATTAAATTCGCCGCTCTGGGGTAAATCACTGGCCAATATTTTCCAATCTTTAATTGTCCCTAGTTCTTTTTGCAAATTCACTGCTTTTACCCAACTATTGCGTAAACCAGCCAAGTAAATATCTTCCATATTTGCGTCAATCTTTACCGTAGTCATGACTGT
>Ga0209712_10000182_pt1 | contig 55760 bp, 53 predicted proteins | sample ArcOceMetagenome_FD_187443 | JGI IMG/M metagenome (GOLD analysis project Ga0209712, IMG submission 187443) | Marine eukaryotic phytoplankton communities from Arctic Ocean - Arctic Ocean - Greenland ARC118M Metagenome (SPAdes) (version 2) | ecosystem: Environmental > Aquatic > Marine > Oceanic...
TTGTGCGACACGCGCGTAATCTTTGCGAATAAATCCAAACAAGATCTCGGCATAAACCCGGCGAGTGTATTCGTCGATCTGCCCCATGATCCCAAAATCATAAGCAACGATATCACCATTTGCGGTGACCTTGAGGTTGCCTTGGTGCATGTCGCCGTGGAAAAATCCGTCTCGTAGCGCATGGTTCAAAAATAGCTGTAAAACACGCGCGGCAAGCGCCCGTCGGTCATGACCAGCTGCATCCAACGTCGCGTTATCACCAATATTTGTGCCTTCGACCCAATCGAGTGTCATGACGCGGCGGCCAGACAGATGCCACTTAATTTTAGGGACATCAAATCCTGCGTCGTCGTGTGTATTGGCGGCAAATTCGGACGCAGCGGAGCTTTCGAGCCGCAAATCCAATTCGCCCATGACCACACCTTCAAAATGGGTGATCACATCCATCGGACGCAAGCGGCGTGACGACGGTGACAGCAATTCAATCGTACGTGCCGCAAAATAGAACGCGTCAATGTCGCGCTGGAATGCGCGTTCAATTCCAGGACGCAAGATTTTTACGGCCACCGCTTCACCTGTGTCGGCAAGGTGTGCCTTGTGTACTTGCGCCAATGATGCCGCGGCGACTGGCTCAGAAAAGCTGCTAAAAAGCGTCTCAACAGGCTGGCCCAATTCGCGCAAGATTTCGGCGCGCGATTCTTCCATTGAAAACGGCGGCAGCTTGTCTTGCAGCACGCGCATTTGCACGGCGAGTTCATCGCCGACCACATCAGGGCGGGTCGACAATACCTGCCCGAATTTGATGTAGGCGGGCCCAAGGGCGGTCAGTGCGCGCGGGGCAGGCGGCATTGTTGGGTCGCCTTTGTACCCCAGCCATTGAAACGGCCACACGACCGTGCGGACGACGATGCGCAATAAGGGCCCAACCTCGAGCGCATCAAGTATGATGCCCATTGCGCCAGTCAGTTCCAACGTTGCGCCAGTTCGGATCAGCCGGATAATGTTGTGTGGACCGCGCATGTTATAATTTCCAACCGGAATGAAGCGCCGCGATACCCAGCGACAGGTTGCGGTATTTCGCGTTTTCAAACCCTGCGATTTTCACCATCTCAAGGAACGTTTCCTGATCTGGAAACTTGCGGATCGATTCGACCAAGTATTGGTAACTGTCCCGATCATTCGCGATCAATTGCCCCATTCGCGGGATCACGTTGAACGAATAGGCGTCATAAGCGGCCTGCATCATCGGGCTTGGTAGCTGGCTGAATTCCAAAACCATCAAACGGCCACCTGGGCGCAGAACACGGAATGCTTCGTTCAGGGCCTCTTGTGGGCGGGTCACGTTTCGGATGCCAAAGCTGATCGTGTAGACGTCAAACGTGTTGTCCGCGAATGGCAGCGCCATTGCGTCGCCAACCACCCAATCAAGGCTGTCAGACATCGTCGCGGCCTCTGCGCGGGTTTTTCCTGCAATCAGCATGGATTCGGTAATGTCGCAGACCGTCGCGTGACCAGATCCAGCACGGCCCAAGAATTTAAACGAAATATCGCCTGTCCCGCCAGCCACATCCAACAGCTTTTGCCCTGCACGCGGTGCAAGCCAATCCATCATCGCTTCTTTCCAGATGCGGTGAATCCCAACGGACATCACGTCGTTCATGATGTCGTATTTGCTGGCAACAGAAGAGAACACGCCTTGCACGCGCCCTGCTTTTTCGTCTTCACGGACGGTTTCAAAACCAAAGTGTGTGGTGTTTTCGGTCATAGGGGCTTGTCGTCCTTTGCGGTGACCCTAACATCGGGCTCAAATGCGCTATATCGCGCCTACACCTTTATAGAAAGTGTCCCATGCCCGAATTACCAGAGGTCGAGACGGTTCGTCGCGGGTTGGCACCTGTGGTGGAAGGCGTACAGATCACCCAAGCCGACGTAAACCGCCCTGATTTACGCTGGCCATTCCCCGAACGCATGGCGGATCGGTTGACTGGTAAAACGGTTCTGCGTCTGCGCCGTCGTTCCAAATATATTCTCGCCGATCTAGATAGTGGCGAGACGTTGCTAATCCATCTCGGCATGTCTGGCCGTATGACGATTTCGGGGCATACCGTTGGTGATTTCCATCATCCGCATCCTGCAGCGGCCAAACATGACCATGTGGTATTCCATATGGCGAATGATGCACGGATTACGTTCAATGATTCCCGCAGGTTTGGTGCGATGGACCTCATGGCGACCGGAACGGAGGCTGATTTCTGGCTCATTCGCGATTTGGGGCCAGAGCCGCTTGGGAATTCATTTGACGAAGATTACTTGGTCGCGCGTCTAAAAGGGCGCAATACGCCGATCAAATCAGCACTGCTGGATCAGCGGATCGTGTCGGGTCTTGGCAATATCTATGTTTGCGAGGTGCTATATCGTGCGGGCATCCATCCTGGGCGTAAGGCTGGTGAAATTAGCGTGAAACGCATTCGGTCTTTGGTCCCGTTAATCCGCGAAGTTTTGAACGAAGCAATCGCCGCAGGAGGGTCATCTTTGCGCGATTATCGGCAAACGGACGGTGAACTGGGATATTTCCAGCATAATTTTGCGGTGTATGATCAAGTGGGAAATCCGTGCCCAACTGACGGATGCCAAAGGACAATTGACCGAATCGTCCAGTCTGGGCGGTCGTCATTCTTTTGTCCGCAATGCCAAAGATAGCTTGATCCGGCATCTGAGTTGTTTCATCACTTAAATCTGATAGCAGTAACTTTGGACATGACATGGCCTTTGAGACAATCATCGTAGACACCACCGATTATGTGGCAACGATCACATTAAACCGGCCGGAAGCGCTTAATGCGCTGAATGCCAAACTGATGTCTGAATTGTGCCAAGCACTGGAAGACGCGGATGCAAACGACAAGGTGCGCTGCGTCGTGATCACTGGATCGGAAAAGGCATTTGCCGCCGGCGCCGACATCACTGAAATGTCCGGACAGTCGTTCGTGGACATGTATACCAAGAATTATTTTGCGCCCGAGACAACCCGTTTCAACAACACCCGCAAACCGATCATCGCTGCCGTGTCTGGTTATGCACTGGGCGGAGGCTGCGAGTTGGCGATGATGTGCGATTTTATCATTGCGTCCGATACCGCCAAATTTGGCCAACCCGAGATTAACCTTGGCGTCATCGCAGGGATCGGCGGCACACAGCGGCTTGCCCGCTATGTCGGTAAATCCAAGGCAATGGATATGAATTTGACTGGCCGCTTCATGGACGCCGCAGAGGCGGAGCGTTCGGGTCTCGTTAGCCGTGTTATCCTTGCAAGCAAGCTGCTGCCAGAGGTGCACAAAGTTGCTGAAAAAATTGCAGAGAAATCGCTGATCGCAACGATTGCCGTCAAAGACGCGGTGAACCGTGCGTTTGAGACAACATTGGCCGAAGGCGTGAACTATGAACGCCGCCTGTTCCAGTCGCTATTTGCGACCGAAGACCAAAAAGAGGGCATGGCCGCCTTTGCAGAAAAGCGCGAGGCGCAGTTTCGCGATAAATAATGGTTTTCTTTGTGCTTTGATTGGACTAGAGACGCATCATATATGCGCGTGCGGTCCGCTAGACCAGAATCACCGGTTCCAAAAACCCGGTCGGGCCAATTGCGCAGATAATTTTTATTGACCCGAACCTAAGGGAAGCGACACCATGGCAAATACTCCACAAGCTAAAAAACGCGCACGCCAGAACGAGGCACGCTTTCAAGTCAACAAAATGCGCCGTTCGCGGATTCGTACGCACCTGCGTGCAGTTGAAGAAGCAATTGCTTCTGGCGACAAAGACGCATCCGTTGCTGCACTGAAGGCTGCTCAGCCAGAACTGATGCGCGGCGTGACAAAAGGTGTGGTACATAAAAACACTGCATCACGTAAAATGTCGCGTCTGTCTTCACGTGTAAAAGCACTGGGCTAAACTACATCTTGGGCATCACCTGCCTGACGACACAACATGAAAGGCGCGCCCCGGTGGGTGCGTCTTTTCGTTTTGTGCAGGGTTTTTTCTGCGCATCCGCGACTTTCTAAGCCTTTTCAAAGGGGTCATAGATTCTTTTTGATCCTGACCCGAGTCAAGTGCGTTATTCTGTTGAAACGCGCCCGTTCCCCTTGCTAACTTATAGATGCGATTCACATCGTTCCGGGGGGGACATGAGTGAAATCGGCACATGATTGAAGCAAAGGTCTTAGCTTCATCGTCGGTCGTTCATTCATGCGAAGGGAATGGAAGCGTGACGGGCAACTGTCATATGACCAAACACTTTGCGTCTGCTGATGCTGCGTCAATTTGGACGCCGTGTTGTTGGTTGTTCTGAAGTCCAAAAACTGCCGACGGCGGCATGGCTCATGCTCACTGCATGATCAGGTCTGTCTGACGCTCTGGCGAGCTACGCAAGGCAATCACACCCAAAAGGGGACTTTGGGTGATCGGTCGTTTTGTGTCTGGAAGAAATTTGAACCGTGGCCGCATTAGGGTGGTCATTGAGGCTTAGATAAATTGAAACGGGACACTTATGACGAACGATGTGTGGCAGACTACCTTGGACGCTTTGAAGACAACCGTGGGCGCGAATAACTTTTCCAATTGGATCGCGCCGCTTGCTTTTTCGGATTCCAGCAATGGCGTTGTGACGTTCAACGTGCCCACCACGTTTATCGGCAATTACGTGCAGCAGAATTTTGGCGAGCAGATCATGTATCAGCTATCCTGTCAGGGCCAGAATGTGCAGCGTCTGGTTTTCAAAACCTCTGGCGCTGCCCGTCCCGCAGCCAATGCCGCTATAGCTACTCCTAAGCCCACACGTGTTGATCAGGTTTCTGGGGCCCCGATTGATGCGCGCTTTACCTTTGATACCTTTGTTGTCGGTAAGCCAAACGAGTTGGCACATGCCGCCGCTCGCCGCGTCGCCGAAGGCGGCCCCGTTACGTTCAACCCGCTGTTTTTGTATGGTGGCGTTGGCCTTGGCAAAACGCACCTTATGCACGCAATTGCCCATGAACTTCAGCGCCGCAACCCTGAACTAAACGTGCTGTATCTGTCGGCAGAACAATTTATGTACCGCTTCATCACTGCATTGCGTGACCGCAAAATGATGGATTTTAAACAGATGTTTAGATCCGTTGATGTGCTGATGGTTGATGACGTGCAGTTTATGGCCGGCAAAGACAGCACCCAAGAAGAATTCTTTCACACCTTCAACGCCCTGATTGATGGTCAAAAGCAGATCATCATTTCCGCAGATCGTGCACCAGGTGAAATTAAAGATCTCGAAGAGCGAATTAAATCCCGTCTTCAGTGTGGTTTGGTGGTTGATCTGCACCCAACCGATTACGAACTGCGTCTGGGCATTCTGCAATCTAAAGTTGACGTTTACCGCGCGCAATATCCGAACCTTGAAATCGCGACTGGCGTCATCGAGTTTTTGGCGCACCGTATTTCCACGAACGTCCGTGTTCTAGAAGGCGCGCTAACTCGTCTGTTCGCGTTTGCGTCCCTTGTTGGCCGTGAAATCACACTGGAACTTACCCAAGACTGCTTGTCGGACGTGCTCAAAGCATCTGATCGCAAGGTCACCGTAGAAGAAATTCAGCGCCGCGTGTCCGAGCATTACAACATTCGCCTGTCCGAGATGATTGGGCCAAAGCGGGTACGCACCTATGCGCGGCCGCGTCAGATGGCGATGTATCTAGCCAAACACTTGACCAGTCGGTCGCTGCCAGAAATTGGCCGTCGCTTTGGGGGCCGTGACCACACTACCGTTATGCACGGTGTGAAGCGTATTTCCGAGCTAAAGCTGACCGATAGTCAGATCGCAGATGATCTTGAATTGTTGCGCCGCGCACTGTCAGAATAGGCGCTGGGCCTTGACCTGACTGCAACAGTCAACGACAGTTTGATAAAGGCCCTTGAGAAGGATCGCAAATACGGTAATTTGACCTTCCTACAGGGGCAAACCCACATCAGATATGCGGAGCATGGGACATGAAGCTGAGTATTGAACGCGCGAGCCTGTTAAAGGCAGTTGCACAGGCCCAATCCGTTGTTGAGCGCCGTAATACGATTCCGATTTTGGCCAACGTGTTGATCGAAGCTGAAGGCGATAGTGTTCAGCTCCGTGCAACCGATCTGGATATCGAAGTCGTTGATCGCGCATCCGCCCAAGTGACCCGTGGCGGTGCGACGACCGTATCTGCCGTGACCTTGAACGAAATTGTCCGCAAGCTGCCTGATGGTGCGCTGGTGACTTTGACCGAAGACGGTGCAACTGGCCGTTTGACGATCGAGGCAGGCCGTTCAAATTTCTCTTTGGCGACATTGCCAAAAGAAGATTTTCCCGTGATGGCGACTTCTGATTACGCATCAAATTTCTCGGTGCCTGCGCCTGTTTTGCGCCGCTTGTTCGATAAATCAAAATTTGCGATCTCAACCGAAGAAACACGCTATTACTTGAACGGCGTCTACATGCATGTCGCTGATAGCGAAGGTGGCAAGGTGCTGCGCTGTGTGGCGACTGATGGTCACCGTTTGGCCCGTATCGACGCCGACTTGCCGCAGGGCGCTGGCGATATGGCCGGTGTGATTGTCCCACGCAAAACTGTTGGCGAAATGCGCAAGCTACTTGATGATGACGACCTGCAGATCGCAGTGTCGGTATCCGAGACTAAAATCCGCTTTGCGACGCCAGACATCACGCTGACATCCAAGGTGATTGACGGCACATTCCCCGACTACACGCGCGTGATCCCGCAGGGAAATACCCGTAAAATGGAAGTCGACGCGTCGGAATTCGCTAAGGCAGTTGACCGCGTCGCGACCGTATCATCCGAGCGGTCCCGCGCCGTAAAGCTGTCGTTGGGCCAAGACAAATTGATCTTGTCCGTCAACGCCCCCGATAGTGGTGCTGCCGAAGAAGAGCTGTCCGTAGCCTATAGCGACGAGCGTTTGGAAATCGGTTTTAACGCCAAATACCTGCTCGAAATCGCAAGCCAAGTGGACCGCGAAAATGCTGTGTTCATGTTCAACTCTTCGGGTGACCCGACGTTGATGCGCGAAGGTAACGACACCTCTGCGATCTATGTCGTGATGCCAATGCGGGTCTAAGCGCCCGTCGATGGCGTTATTATTCATACCTAGAAAAAGCTGAGGGTCGGTGCATGTCGACCCTCGTTTTGTCTCAAATCACTCTCTCGCATTTCCGGTCGCATAAACGTGCGGTGATGGCCTGCGATGGCCGTCCTGTGGCGATTTATGGATCAAACGGCGCTGGTAAAACCAACCTGCTCGAAGCTGTATCACTGCTATCGCCCGGACGTGGATTGCGCCGCGCATCTCCCGATGACTTGATCCGCAGGCCAGAGGCGCTGGGTTGGAAAGTCACCGCAGACCTGCAATCACTGCACCAAACCCACGAGATTGAAACTTGGGCAGAGCCCGGTAAATCACGTCAGGTGCGTATCGATGGCAAAGCAGCCGCGCAGGTCGCCTTGGGCCGGATTGGCCGCGTGCTATGGCTTGTTCCATCGATGGACCGGCTGTGGATCGAAGGTGCCGAAGGCCGTCGTCGGTTCTTGGACCGCGCAACCCTGTCGTTTGAACCGACCCATGCTGAGGCCGTGCTGACCTATGAAAAGGCGATGCGCGAACGCAACAGGCTGCTAAAAGACATGGTGCGCGATCCGCATTGGTACGTCGCGATTGAAAAGCAGATGGCCGACGCTGGCGCGCGGATACATGTGAACCGCACCGCCGCGATCGCCGCACTTACGCAGGCGCAGACAGCGACCCAGGCGGCATTCCCGACCGCGGATCTCACCCTTATTCATCCCGACCCTGCAATTGAGACCCCTGATGATCCTGGTTTGTTGGTCGCGGGTTTCGCTGAAAGCCGGGCGCGCGACATGGCGGCTGGCCGTACCTTGATGGGACCACACCGTGCCGATTTACTGGCCGTTTTTGCATCCAAAGGCGTGTCCGCAAAGGACTGTTCGACGGGTGAACAAAAGGCGCTGCTGATTAGCCTGATTCTCGCCAATGGCCGCGCGCTGATCCGCGATTTTGGCGCGCCACCGATTTTACTATTGGACGAGGTCGCAGCCCACCTTGACGCAGGCCGCCGTGCGGCGCTTTATGATGAAATCTGCGCGCTGGGATCGCAGGCATTTATGACCGGCACAGGGATTGAATTATTCTCTGAACTGGGACCACGCGCCCAATATGCAGAAGTAACTGATATAAAAGGCGTATCAACGTTGGATGAAAGGGAACCATCATGACACCACAGCGCGTTAACTTGATCACGCTCGGTGTTGTTGACCTTGAACGAGCCAAGTCATTTTACGCGGCCCTAGGATGGACCCCTGCTAGCGAGATGCCTGGTTCGGTTGTGTTTTACCAGATGAACGGTCTGGTTTTGGGTTTCTTTGGCCTTGGTCCGCTTGCCGAAGACCAAGGACGACCAGATGCGAAACTTGGTACTGGTGCGATGACTTTGGCACAGAATTTCACGACGGAGGCCGAAGTGGATGTTGCCTATGGGCTTGCCTTAGCGTTAGGGGCTACTGCCCTCAAGGCACCTGAAAAGGTCTTTTGGGGCGGGTATTCTGGGTACCATGCAGACCCCGATGGGCATGTTTGGGAGCTTGCGATGAATCCGTTCTGGACGCTTGGTCCTGATGGCAGCCTGACGCTTCCCGATGCAAGTTGAACGCATAGAGGAAATGCGCCTGACTGCTGACGATGAGGTACAGATCAATGCTCTTATCTTAGCCGTATTTGACGATAGCTTTGGCGATCGTTCGTTTCACCAGCAACGACATCATGTGCGATTGGTCGTTCGTGAAGCGAATGAGATCATTGGTCATATGGCAATTTGCTATCGCGTGATCCGGCTCGGCACACAGCTTGTCACGGTTGCAGGCTTGGCCGAGGTCGCCACGAGTCCGTCCCGCCGCGGTAAAGGAATTGCAGGCGCAATGCTGACTGCTGCAATTACCGAAGTCGAACGGACGCGAGCGAAGTTTTTTATACTTTTTGGAAACCGTCCGATTTATGCTGGGCGAGGGTTTGAGGTCGCTTCAAATCGCGTCAAATACACTGATATGATGGGTGCAAATACCGCGGCCACAAGTTTATCTAGCGATAACGAATTAATGGTTATGGCGATGGGCGATGAGCCTTGGATCGGGGCTTTGCCCGTCGATCTGTTAGGGAGCAAATTTTGATGCCGTCATGACAATTTCTGTGACTGACCTGCTGCTTTATGCGGGCGCGCTTTGCGTGTTATTCCTAACGCCGGGACCTGTCTGGGTCGCCTTGATCGCGCGGTCCTTGTCGGGTGGTTTTCAGGCGGCATGGCCGTTGGCGCTTGGCGTGGTCGTGGGCGACGTGCTGTGGCCGCTGCTGGCGATCCTTGGGGTAACGTGGCTCGTGTCGGTATTCACGGGCTTCATGCTCGTGTTGAAATGGGTGGCGAGCCTGACGTTCTTGTTGATGGGTTGGCTCATCTTGCGGTCAGCCGACAAAACTATCGCATCGGACAGCCGCCTGACGCGTCCGGGTATGTGGGCTGGGTTTCTGGCTGGGGTCGCTGTGATCTTGGGGAACCCCAAAGCGATCCTGTTCTACATGGGGATGCTTCCGGGGTTCTTTGATCTGACCGTTTTGACGTGGAAAGACATCGTTGCGATCTGCACTGTGTCGTTCCTTGTCCCGCTATTTGGAAACCTCGTTTTGGCCGCGTTTATCCACCGCGCAAAGGCGTTTATGACGTCACCCGCCGCGCTGCGGCGCACGAATATTACGGCCGGAGTTTTGCTGATTTTGGTGGGGCTGCTGATCCCGTTTCTGTGACGCAAAATATGGGGGTTTCACCGTGACAATCAGGTAAAAAATCCCTATATTTAGCGCAAAGATACACAGGAATACCCCCATGTCAGACGACACGCAGGAAAACGCCGAATACGGTGCCGATTCTATCAAGGTTTTGAAGGGCTTAGAGGCTGTTCGCAAGCGCCCTGGTATGTATATCGGTGACACGGATGACGGGTCCGGTCTGCACCACATGGTCTACGAAGTTGTTGATAACGGCATTGACGAAGCTTTGGCCGGTCACGCCGACCACGTCTATGTGATTATTCACGATGATGGGTCGGTTTCTGTCGGCGATAACGGGCGCGGTATTCCGGTCGATATGCACAAAGAAGAAGGCGTATCAGCCGCCGAGGTCATCATGACCCAACTGCATGCTGGCGGTAAGTTTGACAGCAATTCGTACAAAGTATCTGGCGGTTTGCACGGTGTGGGTGTGTCCGTTGTGAACGCGCTGTCTGATTATCTCGAACTGCGCATCTGGCGCAATGATAAGGAACACTATGCGCGGTTTGAGGGTGGTTACACCACCGAAAGCCTGCGCGTCGAAGGCCCCGCAAATGGGCGTAAAGGCACCGAGGTCCGATTTCTTGCCAGCTTGGACACGTTCAGCAACCGCGACTTTTTCTTCGAGACATTGGAAAAACGCCTGCGCGAATTGGCGTTCCTGAACTCTGGTGTCCGAATTATCCTAACGGATGAACGCCCTGCCGAGCATTTGAAAACCGAATTGTTCTACGAAGGTGGCGTCAAAGAGTTTGTTAAATATCTTGACCGCTCCAAAACGCCTGTCATGGAAGAGCCGATTTATGTCGTCGGTGAAAAAGACGACATCGTGGTCGAGGTCGCGATGTGGTGGAACGATAGCTATAACGAAATGGTTCTGCCATTCACCAACAACATTCCGCAACGCGATGGCGGCACACATATGGCTGGTTTTCGCGGCGCGTTGACCCGCACAATCAACAACTATGCGCAGTCGTCTGGCATCGCGAAAAAGGAAAAGATTTCGTTCACCGGTGACGATGCCCGTGAGGGTTTGACCTGCGTTCTTTCCGTCAAAGTACCTGATCCGAAATTTTCGTCACAGACCAAGGATAAACTGGTCAGTTCCGAAGTCCGCCCTGCGGTGGAATCCCTTGTTGGGGAAAAGTTGGCAGAATGGTTTGAGGAAAACCCTGCCATTGCGCGCAGTGTTGTCAGTAAAATCGTGGAGGCCGCTCATGCCCGTGAAGCCGCGCGTAAAGCCCGTGATCTAACCCGCCGCAAAACCGCAATGGATGTGAATTTCCTTGCTGGTAAGCTAAAAGATTGCTCTGAAAAAGATCCCGCCAAAACCGAAGTCTTTCTTGTGGAGGGCGATTCTGCTGGTGGCTCTGCCCAGACGGGCCGTGACCGTGGGACACAGGCGATTTTGCCGCTGAAGGGTAAGATTTTGAACGTCGAACGCGCGCGTTTTGACCGCATGCTCGGCAGCCAAGAAATCGGCAACCTCGTTATGGCGCTTGGTACAGGCATTGGTCGTGACGAATTCAACATCAGCAAACTGCGCTATCACAAGGTCATTATCATGACCGACGCGGATGTCGACGGGGCGCATATTCGCACATTGCTGCTGACGTTCTTCTTCCGCCAGATGCCAGAATTGATTGAAGGTGGTTATCTCTATATCGCGCAGCCGCCGCTGTACAAAGTCAGCCGTGGTAAGTCCGAGGTGTACCTCAAAGACCAGCCAGCGATGGATGACTATCGCATTGAACAAGGGTCCGAAGGAGCGATTTTGCGTCAGGGTAACGGCGAAGAAATTAGTGGTGCCGACCTGCGCCGCGTCGTCAATGAGGCGCGTCAGTTCAGTAACCTGCTCAGCGCGTTTCCAACACATTATCCGCGTCACATTCTGGAACAGGCCGCCATCGCTGGTGCATTTGTCCCCGGTGTGGTCGACAATGATCTGCAAGGCACCGCCGACCGCGTGGCCAAACGTCTTGATCTCATTGCAGAAGAATGGGAGCGCGGCTGGGCTGGACGCATCACGCAAGACAAGGGCATGCGCCTTGCGCGTATTCTGCGCGGCGTCGAAGAAGTCCGCACGCTGGACGGCAAAATCTTGCGCGGCGGTGAAGCCCGCCGCACAGGGTCGTTCACCAAAGGCCTGCAAGACGTCTACAATCTGCCCGCCACTTTGGTCCGCAAAGATCGCAACCAGATGATCTACGGCCCACTTGATCTGCTGTCCGCCATTCTAGAAGAGGGCGAACGCGGCCTGACATTCCAGCGCTACAAGGGCTTGGGCGAAATGAACCCAGACCAGCTTTGGGAAACCACGTTGGATCCTGATGCGCGGACGTTGTTGCAGGTAAAAGTCGAAGATCTGGCCGAGGCCGATGATCTGTTCACTAAGTTGATGGGCGATGTTGTTGAACCGCGCCGCGAGTTCATTCAGCAAAACGCACTGTCGGTCGAGAACCTTGATTTCTGATCTACCCAAATCAATGCAGGCCATCCTCCAAACGGGGGATGGTTATGCGCCCACATCGACCGGACCGCTGATCGATAATGCGGCGGACTGGCTGGAATTTGCGACAGTGCCCTTGCCAGACGTTGGTGAAGGTCAGGCGTTGATCCACATTCGTCGCGCGGCGGTGAACCCATCCGATATTCATTTCATAAAAGGTGAATATGGCCAACCGCGTCTGCACGGACAGGTTGCAGGGTTTGAAGGTTGCGGTGACGTGGTCGTCGGCCCAAAATCTCTGATCGGTCAGCGCGTCGCTTTTGTTGCGGGGCCGGGCGCATGGGCTGAATATGTGACCGTCGATGCGGCGACGTGTATCCCGCTTCATCCCGCGATATCAGACAATGATGCGACGGGCCAAATTGTAAATCCGCTGACGGCACGTGCCATGATGGGGATGGCTGCTGACGCAGGCGACGCCGTTATCATCACCGCCGCCACGTCGCAGCTTGGCAAGCTGATGATCGCGATGGGTCGCGATATGGGCGTGAAAACGATTGCGGTTGTGCGTCGCGAAGTTGATCTTGGCGCCGATGTTATGCTGAACACGCAAAGCCCTGATTTTATAGCAAATGCAAAAGCCGCGCTGTCCGTGCTAAAGCCACGCATGATGCTTGATGCGGTCTGCGAACAAGCGTCCGAGACCTTGTTCACGCTAATGCCAAATCGTGCCCGATGGGTCAGTTACGGCAAACTGTCGAACGACGCTCCGCATCTGACGCAAATGGGCCAACTAATTTTCTTGGGCAAACGGATCGAAGGGTTCTGGCTGACACAGTGGTTCCGCGATACATCGCCTGCCGATAAAATGGCCGCGATCACCGATGTGCAAACGCGGTTTGCAGACGGGCGCTGGACGACAGATGTCGCCGCTGAATTGCGCTTGGATCAGGTTGTTGACGGCCTTGCCACCGCCATCCGAAAACCCGACGGTAAAACGATTATCGTGGTCCGCTAGTCAACCGATTACGCAACGCGGCGAATACCGCTGGCGCGATCGCAATCACCAAAGTGATGCGGATGATGTGGACAGTCGACACATATGCCACGTCTTGATCCATCGCCAAGGTCAGTAATGACATTTCGGTCAAACCACCAGGGGCGAAGGCAAGGAATGCTTCAGATAGCGCTACGTCCGCCGCCCACGCGATGAACACCGCAAAGCCAACAGCGACCGCAAGCATGATACCAGACCCGATTGCCGCTAAGGTCAGATCGCGCCGAATTTCCGCCATGGTCGCGCCGATAAACCGCGTGCCAATTATTGTCCCGATCACAACCTGCGCCGTGATAATGAAAACAGTTGGCGGCGCGATTTCAACCCAACCGACAAGGTGAAAGATACCGCTGACGATCATCGGTCCAAACACCGGCACCGCTGGCAAGCGCAATAAACGACCGATCCATAATCCGATGACTGCAGCCGATATCAGCAGCATGTAATCAACGATACTAGGTTCAGTGACTGCAATCCAACTGTTCGCATTTGCACCCGACCTTACCCCAAGGAACAGGCCAAAGAATACGGCAACAAACAAGATAACAAGCAACACACGGGCCGCGTGGACAAGCGCGATCTTACGTTCATCACCACCCGCAGCGCCGCCCATAATCAGCATTTCATTCAATCCGCCGGGCATGGCGGCGTAGAACGCAGTCACAGGGTCATATCGGCCCATCTTGCGGTAAACGACGAATGACAGCCCTGACGCAATCGCCAAATATAGCGGTAATACCGCCAGCGTGATCGCCCACCCGCCCATTTGCGCAAAAATCTCTGGCCTAATTGCAGAGCCAAGCATCACGCCAATGATTGGGATTACAAAGGGACGTAATCTATCTGGCCCAACGACGGGTGCGCCAGCAACGGAAAAGACGGTAAGCCCGATCATCGGTCCAAGCATCCACGGCAATGGTAGCCCAATAAAATAAAAAACCACGCCGCATATCACACCGATCAGCATCGCCAACCCTTGGGCGCGAATGTGAGGTGATATGGTCATTCTAGGTCAGTCCGCCGATATGGTGCGATCCACGTTTGCGGGCGAGTGCTATTTGCTTTTGGCGTTCGCGGAAACGGCCTTTGTCCTCGTTAGTTGTATCGGCTGCGCATTGATGGCAGGCGACGCCTTCTTCAAACTCCGGACGCGCGCGATCCGTTGGTAGCAATGGACGACGGCAGGCATAACACAAAATATGCGGACCCTCTTTCAGGCCATGACCGACGCTGACGCGGGCATCAAACACAAAGCAATCGCCGTCCCAAGTGCTGTCGTCTTGTGGCACTTCTTCGAGGTATTTCAGAATGCCACCCTTCAGGTGATAGACGTCTTCGACCCCTTGACCGATTAGGAAATTCGTCGACTTTTCGCAGCGGATACCACCAGTGCAAAACATCGCGATTTTCTTGTTGTGAAAGCGGGCTTTGTTTTCTTCCCACCATGCTGGGAATTCGCCGAACGTTTTTGTCTGTGGATCAACAGCACCGTCAAACGTGCCGATGGCGACTTCATAATCGTTGCGGGTGTCGATCACGGCCACGTCGGGCGACTGAATCAACGCGTTCCAATCGGCGGGTGCAACGTAATGACCAACGGTCGTGGCTGGATCAACATCGGGCTGCCCCATCGTGACAATCTCGCGTTTTAGCCGGACTTTCATGCGGTGAAATGGCGGAACGGTCGCCGTACTTTCCTTCCATTCCAAACCTGCACAGCCGGGCAAGGCGCGAATATGGGCAATCGCCGCATCAATGCCAGCGCGGCCACCAGAGATGGTCCCGTTGATCCCTTCGGGGGCCAGCAGCAACGTGCCACTGATGCCATGCGCTTTGCAAAGTTCCAAAAGTGGGCCCTTAATTGCAACAATGTCATCAAAGCGGGTGAAATGATAAAGAGCGGCGACTGTATACATGTCCGGCAAATACGCCCCTTAGACGATGCGTTCAAGTCCGTGCGTTCGAAATACGAAGTTACCTTGCTGCGGCGATGGCCAATCCGTCGGCGACGGCAGTAAATGCTTCGGTTCGTTCCAAAACGGCGTCGGGAAACAGGGTTGTCATCGCGTGTTCAACAACATGCATCAAGCTCGATCCGCCGACAAAAACGATCTGCCCAATCTGATCCGCACGCAGATCAGCATCTGACAGAGTTTGTATCGCCGCTTCGCGGATCGTGGTGGCGTGGTCATTTAAGACGCGTGACAAATTGCCATGCCCCATGCGGGCCCACAAATCGGGTTCAATCATACGTAAATCGATTGTGGCGGAATCTGCATCGGGGGCGTTGGCGCGGATTTTGCCGGCCTCAACCGCGAATGCGATGTCGTGGCCCATTTCCATATCCAGCGTATCGAATAACCGTTTGAACGGCTGCGAAATGATCCCTCGTTTCTGAAAGCGGGCAGCAAGCCTACGTGTCTCAGGCGTGTACTGAAACGGAATCTTCTCCCATGAAGCCAAATCATTATAGATGGCGTTGGGGGCAGTAAATGTGCCGGGGCCCATCTCGTTGCGGATTTCGCAGCCACGCCCCAACAGGGGCATGACTTGTGCTAGACTAATCGCTTTGTCGAAATCAGTACCGCCCACGCGGACCCCGTGACTTGTGATGATCCGTGTGTGCATCTCGTCACGTTCAAATATTGAGAAGTCGGATGTACCACCGCCAATATCGATGATCAGCCCAAGTTTGCCTTTGGGAAGCGGGCCAGCAACGAGCGCTGCGGCTTCAGGTTCATACATGAAATCGACATGATCAAAGCCAGCAATCATATAGGCTTCGCGCAAATCGATCTCGGCCTGCGCATTGCGGGCGTCATTGCTGGAATGAAACCGGACGGGGCGACCAGATAATGCGTGGGTGAACGGCATGCCCGTTGTTTCTTCTGCGCGTTCGCGGATCACCCGAAGAAACCGCGCAATAGCCTCGACTAGGGTCAGACGTTCATAGTGAATCTGGCGCTGTTCGCGGACCAAAGGGGTGCCAAGTACGGACTTAAGGGCACGCATAAACCGGCCTTCGCGCCCTTCGATCAAAGCCGCGTTGGCGACGGAGCCATAGGTTGTGGCCCCGGTGTGATAATCAAAGAAAAGTGACGTGGGCAGGGTGGTGCGCTCCGCTTCGACCTCGATCAAATGCGCGCGTCCGTTCACAAGGACTGCGGCAGACGTGTTGGACGTGCCAAAATCGATACCAAGCGTGTTCATCGTTCAGATCCTCGTGCTGTCAGAGGCGGGGAGATACGCGATCTTTGCGCGACTGCCAAGCTGATTGCTTGCCAAGCCCCGCGCCCTATCTTAGCCAGAGGGGGAAGATGGATAGGAGACTGCGATGCATGGCTTGTTGGTGATTGATGTGCAAAATGATTTTTGCCTAAATGGGGCATTGGCCGTCGCGGATGGTGATGCAATCGTGGCCGGTATTAACGCTGCGATGCCGCGGTTCGACGCTGTAATTTTGACGCAAGACTGGCACCCCGCGGGCCACTCAAGTTTCGCGAGCAGCCACGATGCCGCACCGATGAGCGTCACCGAAATGCCGTATGGGCCGCAGGTGTTATGGCCTGACCACTGCATTCAAGGCAGCGAAGGCGCCGCATTTCATCCTGAGTTGAATGCGACCTGCGCGAATATGATCGTGCGTAAAGGATACAACCCTGCCATCGATAGCTATTCAGCCTTTTTCGAGAATGACCATAAAATCCCAACCGGATTGCACGGCTATCTCCAAACCCGTGGGATTATGCAGTTGACACTTGTGGGATTAGCTACAGATTTTTGCGTGCACTATTCTGCCGTTGATGCGGCCAAACTGGGTTTTGAAGTGACTGTCAATTTAGATTTGTGTCGCGCGATTGATTCTGACGGATCGCTTGGGTCCGCAATTACCGCTATGGAACACGCCAACATAAACCTTGAAGGGAGCCGCTAGTGCTTGTTATTATTTCGCCGGCCAAGTCTCTGGACATGGACCCCGTAGATGTCGTGGCAACAGTGCCGGAATTTCAGAATGATGCGATCCGGTTGTCCAAAACGGCACGCAATCTGACGCTGACCCAACTGAAAAGACTGATGAGTATTTCCGATAATCTGGCGCGACTGAACAGGGATCGGTTTAAGGCGTTTGCAGACCATCCGAGGGCGGAAATGGTGAAACCTGCCGCTCTGGCGTTCAATGGCGACACCTATCAGGGTTTAGAGGCAAAGACATTGGATGTGGATGATCTGGCGTGGGCGCAGGACCATATGGGTATTTTGTCAGGGCTATACGGGGTGCTGCGGCCGCTGGATGCAATTCAACCGTACCGCTTGGAAATGGGCAGTCGGTTAAAGACCCGCCGAGGCACGTCGCTGTATGATTATTGGGGTGACACGATTGCTAAGGCGTTGAATGAGCGTGCTGCGCAAGTTGGTTCAGACACGTTAATCAACTGTGCCAGCCAAGAATATTTTGGAGTGGCTGACCGCAAAGCGCTAAAACTACGCGTGATTACGCCCCAATTCTTGGAAGTCAAAGACGATCGCCCTCGGATTGTGTCGTTCTTTGCGAAACGTGCACGCGGTGCGATGGCGCGGTTTGTCGTTGAAAACCGGTTGATCGAGCCCGCGGGTATTTTGGATTTTGGCACTGGTGGTTATGCATATGATCCGGACCTGTCGACGCCCGACAAACCCGTTTTCTTGCGAAATTATCCAACCTAAGAAACCGTTTTTGACAAAATGGTGCCCCCGGCGGACATATTCAGGCTCGGAAAAAGCTTAGATACGCTCAATTGCAAGCGCTATTCCTTGACCCCCGCCGATACACATTGTGATCAAGGCGCGTTTTCCGCCGGTGCGATCCAGCTCGTACATGGCCTTGACTGAAATGATCGCACCAGTCGCGCCAACCGGATGACCCAACGCAATAGCCCCGCCGTTGGGATTTACCTGCGCGGGATCGAACTTTAGCTCTTTGCTGACCGCAAGCGCTTGGGACGCGAAGGCTTCATTGCTTTCGATTACGTCGAAGTCGGATGCGTCAAGGCCTGTCTTTGCCAAAAGTTTTTGTACGGCTGGGATCGGGCCGATGCCCATGACTTCTGGTCGCACACCAGCGTGCGCATATCCAATTACGCGGAATTTCGGGGTAAGCCCCGCGGCCTTTGCTGCATCAGCTGTTGCCATAACAATCGCAGCCGCGCCATCGTTCAGCCCTGACGCGTTGCCCGCCGTCACAGTGCCATCTTTTTCAAAAACCGCACGCAACCCGCCGAGCGTTTCGAGCGTCGTCGTCTTGGGGTGTTCGTCGCGCAGGAAATCGACAGTATTCCGTTTGACGCGGACCTGAATGGGCGTGATTTGGCTGTCGAAATATCCAGCATTGATGGCGGCGGCGGCGCGATCTTGGCTTTGCAACGCAAAGGCGTCTTGGTCAGCTCGGCTGATCCCATGTTCACGGGCCACGTTTTCGGCCGTTATACCCATGTGGCCTGTTCCAAACGGACAGTTCAGCGCGCCGAGCATCATGTCTTGGGTATTCACGTCGCCCATCTTGGCGCCCCACCGCTGATCCGAGATGATAAAGGGGCTGCGGCTCATGCTTTCTGCGCCGCCAGCAAGGGCAAATTCAGCGTCGCCCAATTGCAGGGTTTGAATCATCGACACAATCGCTTGCACGCCGGACCCGCAAAGGCGGTTCACGTTCATCGCAGGGGTACTTTCAGGGATACTTGCCTGCATCGCGGCAACGCGCGAAAGGTACATGTCGCGCGGTTCGGTATTGATCACGTGCCCTATCGCGACATGGCCGATTTGATCAGGTGTCACGCCGGACCGATCAAGCGCCGCCGTGGCAACGGTGGTGCAAAGATCAATCGGGCTTGTACCTGCCAAAGCGCCGCCAAAGGCACCGATTGCGGTGCGCGCGCCACCCAAAATTACGATATCAGTCATTTTTGGTTTCCCCCGTTTGTTGCGGGTACTTTATCAAAACAGGGCGACCCGACTAGCGAAACGTGGGGTCATTTCACCGACGGTGTTTCAAGGGGGCGACATATTGCGCCCATAGCGCGTTTAGATGATATCGCGATGTCCAACGGTTAAGTCTCGGACGCCATCGTCGTCGGACAGCAGCGACCAAAGTCGAAACATTGTTGCAGTTTCACTTGTGCGACCTTGCTCCTCAGGATGCGTTTTCTTGAGCTTGAGAACTTTCTGGGCGTTGGTTTTGCTTTTTTGCATGGCTGTGCCTTCTTTAGAAATATATACGCCTGACCCAAGGAAAATTTAGCAAAGCGGCCCTTTCCAGTTTCTTAATGTGTACAGAAAGCAATCGTTAAGACTTGCATCAATCCCTCGTAAAATTTTGCCAACTAGGCTATCAGGTGGGATGATAAAATCATTTGATCATATACAACTTGCGCTGCCAGCCGGCGCCGAGGATTTGTTGCGCCCGTTCTACATTATGCTTGGCTTCGCCGAAGTCCCAAAACCGGCGCCGCTTGTGGGCCGAGGTGGTTTCTGGATGCGCGCCGGCGACCTGAATGTGCATTTTGGCGTTGATCCGACATTTGCGCCTGCAACTAAGGCGCATCCTGCATTTGTCGTGACTGACATTGATCGGTTGTCGGATCGGCTTGTCGCGGCGGGCCATAAAATTTATTGGGATACGAAGCTCGTGGACGTGTGCAGGTTTTTCGTTTTTGACCCTGTCGGCAATCGCATTGAGATGATTGCAGGCTGACCTTTCCAATCAGGTAGACCGCGTTACCTTAGCCATAGAATGAAAGGCTTAGAATGCTGCTTTCCGCGCGTGACGTGCACAAAACCTATGATACGGCCGATGGGCCTTTTGCCGTTTTACGCGGTGTTGATCTGTCGCTGGAAGGCGGGCAAAGTCTTGCACTGACGGGAGAATCGGGCAGCGGAAAAAGTACGCTCCTGCACCTTATTGGTGGGTTGGATGTGCCTGATCAGGGGCAAATCACTATTGATGGGGCCGACATTGCGGCCATGGACGATGCTGGCCGCGCGGGGCTTCGGCGTGGGACGGTTGGCGTTGTATTCCAACAATTTAATCTCATCCCGAGCCTAACAATTGCAGCCAATATCGCGTTTCAGGCGCGGCTCGCGGGGCAATACGACGCGACCTGGGTCGACGCACTGACGGACCGATTAGGATTGACGTCGCAGGTGGCGAAATACCCCGAACAATTATCTGGCGGCCAACAACAGCGGGTCGCGATTGCGCGTACTTTGGCGCCGCGGCCGCGGTTGGTATTGGCGGATGAGCCGACAGGCAATCTGGATGAAGACACCGCAGCGAGCGTCATGGACGTGATGTTGTCGCTTGTGGCCGAGACGGGCGCAGGTCTGCTGATGGTCACACACTCTTCAGCGCTCGCCGCACGTTTGGACAACCGGTTACACCTGCGCGCAGGGCGCATCGCATGATTGCCGTTACCTTTGCGGCGTTGTTCGGTCACTGGTGGCGCAATCCGTTGCAATTGTTCACCTTGCTTGCGGGGCTTGCATTGGCGACAGCGCTTTGGTCCGGCGTGCAGGCAATTAACGCGGAGGCGCGCGCAAGCTATGACGCGGCGGCGGCCACCTTGGGCGAAGGGCAGTTTGATCGGCTTGTGCGCAGCGATGGGCAGCCGATTGCGCAAGACACCTATATTGCGCTGCGCCGTGCTGGCTGGCTAGTTAGCCCAGTGATCGAAGGACGCGTCGCCGATGCGCGGCTCATCGGCTTGGACCCCTTATCGGCACCAGGCGGGCTGACCCCAGTGGGGTTGCGCAACATCGGCGGCCTGCAAGATTTCATCGTGACGAGCGGACGGATATTCGCCGCCCCCGATGTTGCGTTGGATGGCGCCGTTTCCGACCCAGCGATTGCGCCGGGGACAGCGATTGCAGACATGGGGACCGTACAAAAACTATTGGATCGACCAAATGAATTGGATGCGCTGATCGTCGGCCCCCAACAACCACTAGGTCAGACGTCGCTGGATCAAATTGCACCCCAACTAAGCCGCCAAGTTGCACAAGGTGGGTCCGACATCGGGCAGCTCACAGATAGCTTTCATTTAAACCTTACTGCATTCGGATTGCTGTCATTTGCAGTCGGAATTTTCATCGTGCACGGCGCGATCGGGTTGGCGTTTGAACAACGACGCGCAACGGTGCGGACCTTGCGCGCACTTGGCGTGCCGCTGCGCTTGCTGGTCTGCCTGATCGGGGGCGAGCTGCTGGGCCTCGCGCTGATCGCAGGCGCGATTGGGGTCGGACTCGGGTATCTGATCGCTGTTTTTTTGCTGCCCGATGTGGCCGCAACATTGCGCGGGCTCTATGGGGCAGAGGTGACCGGCACGTTGCAGTTGCGCCCGATTTGGTGGGCGACGGGCATGGCAATCGCGGTGGGCGGCACAGGGGTCGCTGCGAGTACGGCATTGTGGAAACTATCGCGCATGCCATTGCTTACCGGGGCGCAACCGCGCGCGCTCGCGGTCATCGCTGGGCGCGGTGTAAAGGTGCAGGCGGCGGTATCAGCCGGACTGCTATGCATCGCATTTGTGCTGGCATTGACCGCCAATGGTGTCGTGACAGGCTTTGTGTTGCTCGGCGCATTGTTGATTGGTGCGGCCTTGGGTTTACCTATCGTTCTGCGCGCCGTATTGGGGTTTGCGGCCAATTGCAGTCACGGCGTCGTCTCCAGCTGGTTTTGGGCGGACACGCGCCAACAATTACCCGGTCTATCGCTCGCGCTCATGGCGCTGCTGCTGGCAATGGCCGCGAATGTGGGCGTGTCGACAATGGTAAGCAGCTTCCGGCTCACGTTCGTCGCCTTCTTGGATCAGCGGCTCGCGTCCGAGCTATATGTGACAGCGCAAAGCCCCGAACAGGCGGCATCCCTCGTCGATTTTGTGACGCCGCGCGTGGACGTGGTGTTGCCGATTATGTCCGCACAGGTCAAAATCGCGGGCCGCGCAACAGACGTGTTTGGGGCGCGCAACCATGCGACCTACCGCGATAATTGGACGTTCCTAACTGCTGGAAAAACCCCTTGGAAAGACGTCCACGCAAACGTGGCAATTTTGATCAATGAACAACTTGCACGCGGTGCCGATCTGACTGTCGGAGATGTGGTGAATGTCGGTGAACAGCCGCTGACGATCGCGGGTATATATGGCGACTACGGCAATCCGATTGGGCAGGCAATTATTGCAGAATCCCTTTTTCAGAAACTGTTTCCAGATGTTCGGCCACTTAGATTCGGGCTGCGACTACCGCGCAAAGAAGTGGATGAATTGGTAAAAGACCTCCAGTCCGAAGTGGGATTTCCTACCAGTTCTGTGATCAATCAAGCCGGAATAAAAGCTCATTCTTTGGCGATTTTTGACCGCACATTCACGGTCACAACAGCCCTAAATGTACTGACATTGTCGGTTGCAGGGTTTGCGATTTTGATGAGCTTACTAACTCTGACGGCAATGCGGGTCCCGCAGTTAGCACCTGCGTGGGCGATGGGATTGACGCGCGCTCAATTGGGACGGCTCGAGCTGATCCGGACAGTGATGCTGGCGGTCCTGACGGGGGCGATTGCATTGCCTTTGGGTTTGGCGCTTGCGTGGGTTTTGTTGGTGGTGGTTAATGTGGCGGCGTTCGGGTGGCGGCTACCGATGTACCTTTTCCCATGGGACTACGCTCAGCTTGGGGTGCTTGCGATATTGGCTGCAGGGCTGGCGGCACTTTGGCCCGCATTGCGATTGGCGCGCACGCCACCTGCTGATTTGCTCAAGGTATTTTCAAATGAACGTTAGGTTGATTGCGCTCTTGCTGTGGTTGCCAGCGGCAAGCCTAGCACAGGGCTTTGCAGGGCTTGGGTCCAGCGCTGAAGGCTTTGCATTGCCCGAAACGAATCCAACGTTTACATTCCCGTCCGATGACGGGGCGCACCCTGATTTCAGGATCGAATGGTGGTATTTGACAGCCAATTTAACTGGCGATGACGGGCGCGATTACGGGCTGCAATGGACATTGTTTCGCACCGCACTTACCCCAACAGACGGTACTGGATGGTCGTCGCCGCAGCTTTGGATGGGGCACGCGGCTGTGACAACACCCGATGCACACTTTGTAACCGAACGGCTGGCACGTGGCGGGATCGGCCAAGCAGGCGTGACCGCACAACCATTTGAAGCATGGATCGACGAATGGACATTTTCAGGGCCAGATAGCGATGCCATTCTACGGGCCGCTGGCCCCGATTTTGCCTATGATATGACGCTGCAGGCAACAGGGCCACGCGTGTTGCACGGCGACGCGGGGTATTCGGTGAAATCGGCTGGTGGGCAGGCGTCATACTACTATTCACAGCCATTCTTTGACATCGCGGGGACGTTGCAGTTGCCGTCAGGTGATGTGACCGTCACCGGAAACGCATGGCTGGACCGTGAATGGTCGTCGCAACCACTTGGGGCCGATCAGACAGGGTGGGATTGGTTTTCATTATCGTTTGATGATGGGTCCAAACTGATGGGTTTTTTGCTGCGCGGCGACGGCGATTATTCGCGGGCCACGCTGATCCGTGCAGACGGGACAACAGTTGCCTATCCAGACGGGGCGTTTAACGCCGAGAAGATCGTGCAGTCACAAGTCGCGGGGCGTGGTGTGCCAACGACATGGAAGGTGACGTTGCCCGATGCGGGTATCGATGTGGTTGTATCGGCGTTGAATACCCAAAGCTGGATGGACACGTCCGTGCCATATTGGGAAGGGCCGGTGCGGGTCACTGGCTCTCATACAGGGCGCGGATATTTGGAAATGACAGGCTATGAATGATCGGTTTTATGCATGACGTCGTGACTAATCGGGGCAACGGGTGGCGCCTTAGCTCAAGCATGCGCTAAAGAGGGCACATGAACAACACCCAGCTTCCCTTGACCCGCGATCTTGTCCTTATTGGGGGCGGCCATACCCATGCGCTTGTGCTGCGCAAATGGGGTATGAACCCGCTGGTTGGCGTGCGCCTAACGGTGATCAACCCCGGGCCAACAGCGCCCTATTCTGGCATGTTGCCGGGATTCGTCGCTGGGCATTACACCCGCGATGAACTGGACATTGATCTGGTCAAGCTTTGCCGATTTGCAGGGGCGCGCCTGATCCTTGGGGCGGCTGACGGGGTGGACCGCGCGGCGAAAACAGTGTCTGTTGCAGGGCGCCCGCCCATCGCCTTTGACGTGCTCAGCATCGACGTCGGGATCACCTCCGCGATGCCCGCCTTGTCTGGGTTTGCAGATCACGGAACACCCGCCAAACCGCTTGGACCATTCGCCAGTAAATGGGAACACTACCGCTCCACCGCCAAGTCACCTAAAGTCGCCGTGATCGGTGGCGGCGTTGCAGGTGCAGAACTGGCCATGGCGATGCGCCATTCATTGGACGCAGACGCGACAGTTCATCTGATCGATCGGGACGATGTGCTTGGGGACCTTGGCACGACCGTACGGGCAAAAATGCGCGCCGCTCTCGACAGCAATGATGTGCAAGTTGTTGAACAAGCGGATGTAGCCCGCGTCGACCAGATGGGTGTACAATTGGGTGACGGGCGACACATCACAGCGGGGTTTGTCACGGGGGCCGCAGGGGCGAAGCCGCATGATTGGCAAGCCGATATCGGCGTCACGCTGCACGACGGGTTCATCACCATTGGACCAACACTGCAATCGTCTGATCCGGCGATATTTGCGGTGGGTGACTGCGCCCACATGGCTGCAAACCCACGCCCCAAGGCGGGTGTGTTTGCCGTTCGCCAAGCACCTGTCTTAACCTACAATCTGCGGGCGATTTTGTCGGGTGGTGATTTGCAAAGCTACACACCGCAGGGCGATTACCTCAAGCTTATCTCGCTGGGTAAGAAAAGCGCCTTGGCCGAGAAATTTGGCACGGCGCTGTTGGGTTCTCTGCTTTGGCAGTGGAAAGACCGGATTGACCGCAAATTCATGGATCAATTCGTCGATCTACCACAGATGAAAACACCCGCATTGCCGCGCGATGTCGCACTTGGGGTCGTGGATGCGCTTGGCGACAGGCCGATGTGCGGCGGCTGCGGTGCCAAGGTTGGACCCGCAGCACTGCGCGAAGTGCTTGCGGATTTGCCAACACCCAACTGCGACGACGTACAAAGTATCACAGGCGATGACGCCGCGATCCTGCGGACTGGCGGGCAAACGCAGATCATGACGACAGACCACCTGCGCAGCTTTACCGCTGACCACGTGACCATGACACAGATCGCGACGGTTCACGCGCTTGGGGATGCATGGGCGATGGGGGCAGCCCCACAAGCCGCAACTGCGACGATCATTTTGCCACGCATGTCGCCTGAATTGCAGCGCCGGACACTCGCCGAAATCATGCAAACTGCGCATAGCGTGATGGACGATGCAGGTGCCGCAATCGTCGGTGGGCATTCGTCATTGGGAGACGAGTTGACCATCGGGTTCACGATCACGGGGCTATGCGACGCCGCCCCAATTACCATCGCGGGCGCGAAATCTGGCGACGTTTTGATCCTGACAAAACCAATTGGCAGCGGGGTGCTTATGGCCGCTGAAATGGCAGGGCAAGCGCGCGGCGCAGAGGTGGTCGCAGCGCTGGGCTTGATGGCAATGGGACAAGCAAAAGCGGCGCAAATATTAAGCGACGCGCATGCAATGACAGACGTCACCGGATTTGGCCTCGCCGGACATCTTAGTGGTATGTGCGAGGCGTCGGGCGTCGACGCGATCATTGATCTGGATGCGGTGCCGTTGATGCAAGGGGCACTTGATTTGGCAACCTCGGGGATGCGGTCAAGCCTGTTCAAAGACAACCGATCAGGCGCTGGACCAGTGTTTGGCGCAGTTGGTCCAAAAGGCGATTTGCTGTTTGATCCGCAAACGGCTGGCGGGCTGTTGGCAGCGATTGATGCAGACCAAGCGCATGATATGCTGCTGGCGCTTCAGGCCGCGGGTTATCCGGCTGCAATCATCGGGAAAATTCAAATAGGTGACGGCGCCATCACAGTGCAGACAAAGCCTGTATAATCTGACCGGACGCATCATCCTGACCCGCGCCGTCTAGGGTACTCACATTGACGGTTGCGACCACAGCAGGTGCCTCGAACCCGGCGATTTCGCATAGGCGGCATCGTAATGCTGTTCCATCAAAGCCTTTGCTAATGCGCGAAATTCACCCGAATCCAACAACGCCAACCAGCCATCGACAACGGCATGTCCGCGAATGGACCGCAGCGGGGCAAAGCGGGTGGCCAGCTCTGACGGATCAGCGATCATATCGGCATAAGCGGTTTCCAAAAATGCGGCGCGCGCGTCGATTGGGGCCTCAATCATGATACGCGGTGCTTGAACCATTTTGGCCCACAATTGCGGCGGCAGATTGATCTGACCGATCTTGGAACTTTCCGCCTCGACCACAATCGGGCGGGACGGGTCACACCCATCAAGTGCGACGGCAAGAGCAGTTTCAAATCGCTTTTGGTCAGGCTGACCACCCGCGACTGCACCCAATGATGACCCGCGATGACCCGCCAATCCTTCAAGGTCGATGACCTGAACACCCCTTGCGGCAAGGCGGGCCAGAATGGCAGTTTTGGCCGTGCCGGTATTGCCGTCCAACAACACCAACCGGTGCGGCAGTGGGGTGTCATATAACGCCTTTTTGACTAGCCTGCGCCACTGCATATAGCCGCCATCGACGATATCAGCGCGCCAGCCAATCTGTTGCAAGATCATGGTGAACGACCCCGACCGTTGACCGCCGCGCCAGCAATAGACCAAGGGCCGCCAGCTTCCGTCGTGATGCGCCAATGGCCCAGCGACATGATCCGCCACGTTGCGGGCCACAAGCGTTGCGCCAATTTTGCGGGCATCAAAAGGGCTGACTTGTTTGTACATCGTCCCGACGTCTGCGCGTTGGTCATTGGTCAAAGCGGGCAGATTGATCGCGCCGGGCAAATGGTCAATCGCAAATTCCGCAGGCGACCGCACGTCAATGACGGTGTCAAAGCCATGGGTTAACATGGCACAGATGCTATCAAACGTTTGGGGCATGCTTATGGTATTGCAGCAAAGACGGGCGCGAACAACGTCATTCGGGGGTGTCAAAAATCCGGCCAGCGTGTTCGGCCAGATAGATGCGCAGCCACGGTGTAAAACGGCTCGGATCGGCAGCGACTTGCTGGTGCAATTCGGCAATGGGCACCCACGCCACCTCGGACACTTCATCAGGGTTAAGGGCCATTGGCAAATCGCGGCTTGCTTGCGCAGTGAACAGATCGACGACCTCGTGTTCAATCATATCGCCGCCGACATCCGAGAGGTATTCGATGACGCCACGATGAACGAGGTCCAAACCGCTGATCCCCATCTCTTGCGTCAAACGGCGGGTCGCACAGGTGGCGGGGTCTTCTTGCCAATTCGGATGGGTGCAGCAGGTGTTCGCCCAAAGATCGGGCGTGTGGTATTTGCCCAAAGCACGGCGCTGAAGCAAAATTGCGTCATCGCACATCACAAACACAGACACCGCTTTATGGCGCAACCCAACAAGGTGCGCATGCAGTTTTTCAACCGGCTGTAATACGCCGTCTACCCAAGCTGGTATCATCGTTGTCAAAGTGCGTTCCCCCTGCATGGACCTGTAATAATTGCCAACGGGGCTGACTTCAAGGGATACGTGGGTCAATTGGTCTCAGTGGTCTGAATGTTGTGATCTGTGCCGCAGGGGCGTATCAATTTTTAAAAACTTAAGGGGATAGATATGACCGCTGATCTCGTAACCGAAAAAGCCCAAGCCGCCGCATGGTTCGAAACCCTGCGCGATCAGATTGTGACAGCGTTTGAGGGATTGGAAACCAGCCATACGGATGGACCCACCGCCGATTTTGCAGCCGGTCGGTTTGAACAAACAGCGACAAAACGCACGGCCGATGATGGCAGCGATGCGGGTGGTGGCTTGATGTCAGTCATGCGCGGCGGGCGGGTTTTTGAAAAAGTCGGCGTGAATACGTCGACTGTTTACGGAAAGCTTGGAGCTGTGGCGCAATCGGCAATGGCTGCGCGCGGCGTGCCCGGTATGGACGCCGACCCACGGTTTTGGGCATCGGGTATTTCGCTGGTCGCGCATATGCAAAACCCGCAGGTGCCTGCGGTGCACATGAACACGCGGATGTTTTGGACGCCACATGCGTGGTGGTTTGGCGGTGGGTCAGACTTGAATCCATGCTTGGAATTTACTGAAGATACGGCGCATTTCCATGACACGCAAAAATCGCATCTCGATCCACATGGGATGGACCTGTATCCGGCGCTCAAGAAATGGGCGGACGAATATTTTTATATTCCGCACCGCAATCGGGCGCGGGGCGTTGGGGGCATCTTTATGGACGATCGCAATACCGGTGACTGGGCGGCAGATTTTGCGCTGACCCAAGACATCGGGCGCGCGTTCCTGCCCGCGTATCTACCGCTTGTCGAAAAGCGGCGCGTGATGCCGTGGGACGCAGCTGACAAAGATGCGCAACTGGTGCATCGCGGGCTCTATGCGGAATATAATCTTGTGTATGATCGCGGGACCAAGTTTGGGCTGATCACGGGGCATGATGCGGACGCCGTATTGATGAGCCTGCCGCCAATGGCGAAATGGCACTAAGCAAGTGGGGCGAGGGGGCGCTGCCCCCGGCCTGCGGCCTCCCCCGACATATTTCTGCTCGGAAAAAGCGTTAGCCTGCGCGCACAGTGTCGATCATTAACTGAACATTGTCGGGGTTCGCATCCGGTGTGATCCCGTGCCCCAGATTAAAAATATGCGGGCCATCTTTTAGGGCTTCGCAAATGCGGCGGGTTTCATCGACCAAGTCCTGACCACCTGATACCATATGACGTGATGCAAGATTGCCTTGAACACATCCATCAATTTGCACGTGCTTTGCCGCCCAAGCCGCATCAACCCCGTCGTCAAGCGCGATGCAATCAGCGCCTGTCGCTGCGTGCAGACCGACATACCGTTCACCAGCGCCGCGCGGGAATGCGATGATAGGCACATGTGGATATTTTGCCTTAAGCGCGGCGACGATTGTCTGGATCGGCTTGATCGAAAAGTCGTAGAAATCATCGCCTTGCAGTGATCCAGCCCAGCTATCGAACAGCTTGACGACTTCTGTGCCCGCGTCAATTTGCGCCGACAAATAGCTGATTGTACCTTCGGTGATGCGATCCATTAGGCCCTCAAAGACGGCGCGATTGCCGTCTTTAAGCGCATGCGCGGGGCCTTGGTCAGGCGTACCTTTGCCCGCGATCATATATGTCGCGACGGTCCATGGCGCCCCCGCGAAACCAATCAATGTTGTCTCGGACGGCAGTTCAGACCGCAAGATTTTGATCGTCTCGTAAATTGGGTTCAGCGTGTCATGGATTGCATCAAGCGGTTTTAATGCGGCCAGTTCATTGGCCGTCGTGATCGTCGACAGGCGCGGCCCTTCGCCAGTTACAAACCACAGGTCTGCGCCCAAGGCTTGGGGCAACAACAAAATATCAGCAAACAAGATTGCGGCATCAAACCCATAGCGGCGGATTGGCTGCAACGTGACCTCGGCAGCGAGCTCCGAATTATAGCATAGCGACAAAAAGTCGCCGGCTTGGGCGCGGGTCGCTTTGTACTCGGGCAGGTAACGACCAGCCTGTCGCATCATCCAAATAGAGGGCGTCTCAAGGGTTTCGCCTGCAAGGGCCCGCAAAATCGTCTTGTTCTGTGTCATAAGATGCCGTCCGTTTGGTTCTACACGGTGGTTTCAAGAACGAAGGTCGTTGTCAACATCGCTGCTGCTCACTAGAACGGCTGCATGACAAATATCATGCCTACATCAAGTGCGCCGTTTCGAATTGGCACCCGTGGATCACCGCTTGCGCTCGCGCAGGCTTATGAAACCCGTGACCGGTTGGGGGCTGCGTTTAACCTGCTTGCGGATGCGTTTGAAATCGTGGTGATTAAGACGACTGGCGATGATCCGACGCTGATCAATGCTGACATCGCGCTTAAGACAATTGGCAACAAAGGCTTATTCACAAAAGAGATCGAAGACGCGCTATTGGGTGGTAAAATCGACATTGCTGTGCATTCGATGAAAGACATGCCAGTCGCGCAGCCAGATGGGTTGTTGCTTGATACGTATCTGCCACGTGAAGACGTGCGTGATGCGTTTGTGTCTGTCGGTGCGCTTCAACTGGCCGATATTGCCGCAGGTGCGACCATCGGGTCGTCGTCATTGCGCCGCCGTGCGCAGCTTTTGGCGCGCAGGCCGGATCTTAAAGTTGCTGAATTTCGCGGCAATGTGCAGACCCGATTGCGCAAGTTGCAAGACGGCGTGGCGGATGGGACGTTTCTAGCCATGGCTGGATTGCGCCGTTTGGGCATGACCGAGGTGCCGCATGTGGCGATTGAGGTAGACGATATGCTGCCCGCTGTTGCCCAAGGTGCGATTGGCATTGAGCGGCGGGTGGATGACACCTGTGCTGCGCATTTGCTGGCGGCCATTCACGATGTGCCAACCGGTTTGCGACTGGCTGCCGAGCGCGCGTTCTTGGCGGATTTGGACGGGTCGTGCCATACGCCGATTGCGGCATTGGCTGAAATTGAAGGTGACCAGATGCGCCTGCGCGGAGAAATCCTGCGCGAGGACGGGTCAGAGGCATTGTCGGACGATGTGACCGGACCCATTGCTGATGGCCCCGCCATGGGTCGTGCCATGGCCAAGCGGCTTTTGGATCGCGCCGGACCAGGCTTCTTTTCGTACCGTTAAGCAGGTACGACTGGAACGCGGCCTTCGTCTGTCAGCGCCCAGCACTTGTGATCTTCAAATACGACGGGCACCAACACGCGGCCACGGCCAGCGCCTGCGTCGATATTGACCCGTGTGCCGTAATGGGTGGGATAGTCGATTGCGGTATGCCCGTGCACAAGTAGCTTGCCAAAATCATGGCCGGTTTCCAAGAAACCTTCTCTGATCCACATCATGTCTTCGGGGTCTTGCGCCGCCAGAGGGATGTTTGGACGCAGGCCTGCGTGTACAAAAATCAGGCTGTCTGTTTCGTGATACAGCGCGCGGGTGTTCACAAAGTCCAGATGGCTTTGGGGCACCTGTTGTTGTGCCCATGCGACGATTTCGTCTTTGCTTAGGTCACCAGTGTCAGTCGTGTAATGGGTGAGGATTTCTAGCTCGCCGTTAGGTTGCTTGAAATTTGGCGTGCCTATGACGCCATAAGACGCAAGTGTCGCCGCACCACCAAGACGCGGGTTCACCCATGACAGGCCAGGTGCAATCATCGGGTCATGTTCGGCGCCACTGGTCACAAAATCGTTGAACATCCGGTCGTGATTGCCTTTAAGGCAGGTCCAATTTCGTCCTGCTGCCAATCCTTCGATCAGGGCATCAATGACCGCACGGCTGTCAGCGCCACGGTCAGTATAGTCACCCACAAACACGATTTCTGCATCCGGACCACCATCGTTTTCGATAAGGGACAGTGCGTGGTCGAGCATGGCTTTTTGCCCGTGAATATCGCCAATCGCGTAGATCATTTTGTGGCCCTTTGGTTAGGATGGCAGGTGTCGTTGTTGCCCTTATAGGGCAATGCACCCCACCCGCCATCCCGCTGTTTTATACTTCAAAAGTCAGTCGTTTGACCTGTTGGAACATACCAGTGTCTTGCAACGCAGAAATAGCCTTTGGCGGTACAACGTCGTCGACGTAAAGCAACGCAATCGCTTCGCCCTTCACACCCGCACGGCCAAGCGTAAAGTTCGCGATGTTCACGCCGTGGCTGCCCATGGTTTGACCCAATGTGCCGATGATGCCGGGCACGTCTTCGTTGGTGGTGTAAAGCATATGCGCCCCAACTTCGGCGTCCACATTGATGCCCTTGATCTGAATGAACCGTGGCTTGCCATCGCTGAACACGGTGCCGGCGACGGACCGTTCGCGCTTGCCCGTCACAACTGTGACTTTGACATAACCTTCAAATGTTCCCGACTGGTCTTGCTTGGTTGTCGAGATCTGAATGCCGCGTTCTTTTGCGATCACGGGCGCGCTAACCATATTGGTGTCAGGGTTTGCCTTTTTCATGATTCCGGCAATTGTCGCTGCCGTCAGCGCCTTAAGGTTCATGTTGGACACAACACCGTCAAACAGGATATTGATCGCGGTGATCGGCTCGTCGGTCATTTGACCAATGAAGTTGCCCAAGTGACCCGACAGCTTAATCCACGGTCCCATAACCTTGGCTTCTTCTGCTGTCACGGACGGCATGTTCAATGCGTTTGTTACGGCGCCGGTCAGCAAATAGTCGGACATTTGCTCAGCCACCTGCAGGGCTACGTTTTCCTGCGCCTCTGTTGTTGCGGCGCCAAGGTGCGGGGTCACGACAACATTTGGTAGGTTGAATAACGGGCTATCTGTGGCGGGTTCAACCGCAAATACATCAAATGCTGCGCCAGCAACATGACCGGATTTTAGCGCATCTGCCAAAGCCTGCTCGTCCACCAATCCACCACGTGCACAATTAATGATACGCACACCTTTTTTCAGCTTGGCGATGTTTTCGGCGGACAAAATGTTCGCCGTCTGCTCGGTATACGGCACATGCAATGTGATAAAGTCAGCGTTGGCGAACAGCTCTTCCAGCTCAACCTTTTTGACGCCCATCTTTTCGGCTTTTTCTTCGCCCAGATAAGGATCGTAAGCCATGACCTTCATCTTCAATGCACGCGCACGGTCGCAAACGATGCCACCGATGTTGCCTGCACCAATGACGCCCAGCGTTTTGCCCGTCAGTTCCACGCCCATAAACTTGGACTTTTCCCATTTACCAGCATGCGTGGACGCGGACGCCTCTGGGATTTGACGCGCCACTGCAAACATCATTGCAATCGCATGCTCGGCAGTCGTAATCATGTTGCCGAAAGGCGTGTTCATCACGATGATACCGGCCTTGGATGCAGCATCTTTGTCGATGTTGTCAGTGCCAATACCAGCACGGCCAATAACCTTCAGGTTGGTTGCCTCCGCAATGATTTTTGCGGTCGCCTTGGACGCAGACCGGATAGCCAAGCCGTCATACTTAGGGATCGCGGCCAAGAACGCGTCTTTGTCTTTGCCCAATGCAGGCATAAAGTCGACATCAATGCCGCGGTCTTTAAAGATTTGCACTGCTGCCTCAGAAAGGCTGTCGGAAATAAGAACTTTAGGGGCCGTCATGGCACACTCCTATTGAAAAATTTGGGGGTAAGTAGGATGCGTTTCAACGCATCTTAGCTGTTTAATTCGGCGTCAAATGCCCAAGAAAGCCAAGGAAGCATGGCCTCGATATCAGACGTTTCAACCGTGGCACCGCACCAGATACGAAGGCCCGCAGGCGCATCGCGGTAGGCACCAATATCAAGTGCGATATTTTCATCTGCCAAACGTTTGGCCACGCCCTTTGCGAACGCAGCACCGTCGGTAATCCGATCATCTGTGAACTTGAGGCAGACAGAAGTGTTCGACCATGTCGCCTTATCCACAGCCAGATTGTCGATCCAATCGTTGGCCGCACAGAAATTCCAGACCGCACGCGCGTTGGCGTTGGCGCGGTGCTGTAACGCATCCAATCCACCAATCGACTTGGCCCATTTTAAGGCAACAAGGTAATCTTCAACGGCCAACATCGACGGGGTGTTGATCGTCTCACCCTTAAAGATGCCTTCGATCAATTTGCCACCTTTGGTCAGGCGAAAAATCTTGGGCAGGGGCCATGCAGGGGTATAGGTCTCCAACCGTGCGACCGCACGAGGTGACAAGATAATCATCCCATGCGCAGCCTCACCGCCCATGACTTTCTGCCAAGAAAACGTTGTGACATCGAGCTTGTCCCACGGCAGGTCCTGGGCAAATGCGGCAGATGTCGCATCGCAAAGCGTCAGGCCAGCACGACCCGCAGGGATCATATCGCCATCGGCCATACGCACGCCGGACGTGGTACCGTTCCACGTAAAGCAAACATCGTTGTCGTAATTTAATGCGGCCATATCCACGATGTGACCATAGTCGGCAGTGTGGGTCGTGGCCTCAATTTTCAGTTGCTTGACCACATCCGTGACCCAGCCCGCGCCAAAGCTTTCCCATGCAACCATCTGCACCGGACGTTTGCCCAGCAGAGACCACATGGCCATTTCATACGCGCCACTGTCGGACGCTGGCACAATGCCGATCCGGTAATCATCAGGTACGCCCAAAATCTCGCGGGTCAGGTCAATTGCCTCTGCCAATTTTGATTTTCCCACGGCAGCGCGATGCGAGCGGCCCAAGGGGGCATCCGCTAAATCGGACAGTTTCCAAGTGGGGGGTTTGGCACAAGGGCCAGAAGAAAAACGCGGGTTCGTCGGCCGCGTGGCCGGTTTTGTCGTAACCATCACTGGTATCCTCACAGATAATCGCCCTTCGTTGGGGAAGGGTGTCCCACTGACCGACGTAGCGGTGCGCGGGGCCTTTCACAACCTCCAAAAGAGCGCTAAACCGCCGTAACACCCGCTTTTTGCGACACCGATGACGCCAATTGGAAACTTGAGGACTGCGCATATGTTTATGGTCACGTTGATCTGCAATCCGGCCAAGGGGCCGTTAAACCCAACACTGGTTGAGAATTTACGCAGTGCGTGGGGCGGCGATACAACCAAATGGTTGGCTATCAGCGAGGCAGTCGAATTTCAGATATTGCAGCGTCCTGATAATTTCGAATCTGTTTGGAATGACCTGCAATCTGCAGGCGTTGATTTGGTCGTCCTCCCAACCGAAAATCGCGTCAAAAAGATGCTGCTTGCAGATATGGACAGCACAATGATCCAGCAAGAATGCATCGACGAACTTGCAGACGAGGCAGGCGTTGGCGCGCGCGTGGCAGACATCACGGCCCGTGCGATGAACGGCGAATTGGATTTTGAGGCGGCGTTGATTGAACGGGTCAGCTTGCTCGCAGGTCTCAATGAAGTCGTGATCGACCAAGTCCTGCAAACCCGCATCACCTACATGCCCGGTGGGGCCTATTTGCTACGCACGATGAAGGGCGCGGGTGGTCATGCAGCACTGGTATCGGGAGGCTTTACCGCGTTCACGGCGCAAGTCGCGGCAACGCTTGGGTTTGATGAAAACCGGGCCAACACATTGTGCGTTGAAAATGGTAAACTGACGGGCGATGTCGGCCGCCCAATCTTGGGCCGCGAGGCAAAGGTGCAAGCACTGGAAGAAATCACCGCGCAGATCGGCATCACTGAACGTGATGTGATCGCCGTGGGTGACGGGGCCAATGATCTGGGGATGTTGACGCGGGCAGGCGTCGGCGTGGCATTACACGCCAAGCCCTCCGTTCAGGCGCAATGCGATGTGCGCGTGAACCACGGGGATTTGTCGGCGCTGCTGTTCGCTCAGGGCTACAGCCGCGCCGACTTTACTGCTTAGGCTTCGGTTGGGCCGTCGGCTGCTTTCCAATCGGCAATGCCACCAACATTGGTCACGTTGTTATATCCCATATCCATCAACGTCTTACCCGTCAGCGCAGCTTGACCGCCAGCGCCACAGACCAAATAAATATCCGCGTCCTTTTGCAGAAATTCTTTATGGTGGGGCAGGGCAGGGTCGGCCGCAAATTCCATGAAGCCACGGGCGACGCGGTGCGCTCCTTTGATGGTGCCCGACGCGGCAATATCGGCGCTATCGCGCACGTCGATCCAAACGCCAGTGCCGGTGGCATGCTTGGCAACAGCGTCCGCGCTACTAATGCGGGTGACAACTGCGTTGGCGTCTTGAAGATAATCGTATGCGGTTTTCATTTGGGCATTCCTAAAACAGATTTTTGTTGGAAAAAATGACCCAAGCAAGGCGCCCGGGCCAGTCCAACAGGGAGGTGGTGATATGACCCCATCACCAAAGGGTTTCGTAAGGTCGGTGCGGTTGGGTTCGGACCATCCAGTTTTTAAGAAACCAAGCGATAGCCACCAGTTTCGGTCACCAACAAATGGGCGTTGGACGGATCGGGCTCAATCTTTTGGCGCAAGCGGTAAATATGTGTTTCCAATGTATGCGTCGTGACACCGGCATTATAGCCCCAAACTTCGTGCAACAAAACATCGCGCGGGACAACACCATCGGCGGAGCGGTAAAGGAACTTAAGGATGTTGGTTTCCTTTTCGGTCAGGCGGATCTTTTTGTCGTCTTCCGTTAGCAGTATCTTTTGGGCAGGCTTGAACGTATAAGGACCCATCTGGAAAACGGCGTCTTCGGATTGTTCATGCGTACGCAACTGGCTGCGGATGCGGGCCAACAACACAGGGAACTTAAACGGTTTGGACACATAGTCGTTTGCGCCAGCATCAAGTCCGTAAATTGTGTCTGCGTCAGTGTCTTGGGCGGTCAGCATTATAATCGGGCATTTTATACCCTGCTTGCGCATGAGCCGACACAGCTCGCGGCCATCGGTATCTGGCAGACCCACATCAAGGATAACCAGCTCGTAAAGGCCCTCTTTGGCCTTCACCATCGCGCTGGCACCATCGTCAGCTTCGAACACGTCGAAGTCTTCGGTCATAAGCAATTGCTCGCCCAAGGCCTCGCGCAGATCGTCGTCGTCGTCGACAAGAAGAATTCTTTTGAGTTGTCCCATGACGGTCTCCTTTGCTACTGATCTATCAAGTGTGTGTCAGATACGTGCACGGCAAGTTTTCTGAACACAAAATCACACGGACGTGTGAACAATGCGCCAAATGTTTCAATTTGGACCAAACGGGATTAACCTTTGAAACATATGAGGACCAAATTCGCATGAGCTTTGCCCCCGATGTAACCGAACGACTGGCCCGCGCCCGCGCTGATTTGCGTATGGGCGTACCTGTTGTGCTGGATGGTGGCGCAGTGATGTTGGCGGCTGAAACGCTTGATGCGGCACGTTTGGCGCATTTGCGCGGGCTTGGTGGTGATCCGGTGCTGGCAGTGACGGGCTGGCGGGCGACAACGCTTAAGGCGCGCGCGTACGACGGCGATGTGGCACGGATCGTGCTGCCATCGGACGCGACGCTGGCATGGGTGCGGTCTGTGGCTGATCCCGCCGATGATCTGCGCAGTCCGATGAAAGGACCGCTGCAAACCCACCGCGAAGGGGATGCGGACACGCACCGCGCCGCGATTGCGCTGTGCAAGGCAGCACGTTTATTGCCGGCAGCAATTGTGTTGCCCGTCACCGATGCGGGGGCGTTCGCGCTGGCGCATAACCTGACCTTGGTGTCTGATTCGGCCGCGCTTGATACGGGGCTTAGCCCGCTGAACCCGATTATCTCGGCGCGCTTGCCGTTAGAGGTATCAGAGGCCGGACGTCTGCATATCTTCCGGCCAGATGACGGTGCGGAAGAACACTACGCGGTTGAGATCGGTCAACCAGCGCGGGACAAACCCGTAATGTCGCGACTGCATTCGGCGTGTTTTACCGGCGACTTGCTTGGGTCATTGAAATGCGACTGTGGACCACAGCTACGTGGTGCACTGGCACAGATGGGAACTGAAGGTGCAGGGGTTCTGCTGTATTTGAACCAAGAAGGTCGCGGGATCGGGCTTGCTAATAAAATGCGGGCCTATTCGTTGCAGGATCAAGGCTTTGATACTGTCGAGGCCAATCATCGATTGGGCTTTGATGATGATGAACGCGATTTTCGGATTGGGGCTGAAATTCTGAAAAAGATGGGTTTCAATTCTGTACGCCTGCTAACCAACAATCCCGCAAAAGTGGCGCGGATGGAAGGGGCAGGTGTGCAGGTCATTGAACGCGTGCCATTGATCGAAGGGGCGAACCCGCACAACCATGCCTATCTTGCGACCAAGGCCGCGAAGTCGGGCCATTTGTTATAGGTTTTTTGAGTATTTAGAACAAAGCGAGGCGGATTTTGGGGCCATATGATCTGATCGTAATGCCGACGCATGTACGGTTTGCAGGGCGGCGATTTGCGCACACGATTGGCCGTGGTGGCTTGACTGACCGAAAGGTAGAGGGCGACGGCGCAACGCCGCGCGGCACTCACCGGATCGTCGGGATGTTGTACCGCCCTGACCGTATGGCGCGACCTACGGGTTGGGCGCAGCCAATTGGACCGACGGATTTGTGGTCTGATGACGTGGGTGACCCTGACTACAATATGATGGTGCGCGCGCCGCATGGTTTTAGCCATGAGCCACTGCGCCGCGCAGATCCGATGTATGATCTGGTGCTCATCACGGATTGGAATTGGCCCGTTGCGGTTAAAGGAAACGGGTCCGCGATTTTCATCCATGCGTGGCGCGGCAAAGGGCGGCCAACTGCCGGATGTGTAGCCTTCCGCCCCGATCATTTACGGTGGATCGCGCAACGAATTCGACCCATTAGCAGACTTGTTATCGCATAACGGCTGGACCTTTGGCAGAAAATGAGTGCAAACCGAAAGGCGAACACGATGAAACACCAAGGCACCTTTATGACCCCTGATGAAATTACTAAGCTGCCCTACCGCCCCTGCGTCGGCATTATGCTGGCAAACACGCGTGGCCACGTTTTTGTAGGCCAGCGATTGGACCGTGACACTGACGCGTGGCAGATGCCCCAAGGCGGTGTCGACAAAGGCGAGAAAACCCAAGATGCGGCGATCCGCGAGCTGTGGGAAGAAACCGGTGTGACCTCTAATTTGGTGACAATCGAGGCCGAAAGCCGCGGCTTGATCCCCTATGATCTGCCCACTGATCTGGTGCCAAATATTTGGGGTGGCCGGTACCGCGGCCAAGAACAGAAATGGTTCCTGATGCGGTTCCACGGGTCCGACGATCAGATCAATATCGCGACCAAGCACCCTGAATTCTCCGCATGGAAATGGCTGCCCAAAGAAGACTTAGTTGCCAACATCGTCCCGTTTAAGCGTAGCGTCTATAAACAGGTCCTTGCAGAGTTTTCAGGCGCGCTATGAAAGCTGCATTTGCCGCCATCGCCCTGACGGTTATCGCCGGACAAGCGACAGCGCTTTCGTGTATGCGCCCCGACGCCGTGCGCACGTTTGAACGGGTGTCCGAAGACACCGACACCTATTACCTGCTTTATGGGACGCTTGATTTCGACGCGACCAAGCAGCCCAAAGGCGTGGTGAACGAAGAGCGCAATCCAGACCCTATTGCAGCCCAATTTGCGGGTTTTGCATTGGACATGGGTGGGTTCACGACGCCGTATTCAAGCGCTGTGACGTTGCAGCCAGTTTGCTTTGGGCCGTGGTGTGGCAACACAACACCCGGCGTGCAATCACTGTTCTTTGCGCAGGTCGATGACGATGCGATCAAGATTGAAGCAGACCCATGCGGGGGGCGTATCTTTCCAGAACCATCGCGATCTTTATTGGACGCAATGACCGCCTGCATGAACGGCACCTGCCCTTAACTGCGGGTACGTTTGACCTTGCGGGCCGTCTTGGCAGCCTTCTTTTTTGAGGACCCAGCCTTGCGATGCGGCGGCTTGCCACGACTACCACGAGAATGCCCACGCAACGGACCACTTGGCATTGCGGTCCCGTCAAGCGTGATCAGCTCGGCAGTCAGACCACCCGTGATCGGGCCAGCCTCTGCCAATTTGACAACAACGCGCTGGCCTAACCCAATTACGATCCCTGACTTTGACCCCATTAACGTCTGGCTGTCTTGGTCATGGTCGAAATACTCGGTCCCCAATGTGCGGATCGGCACCAGCGCGTCAGCACCAGTTTCATCAAGCTTCACAAAGATGCCGAACTTGGCGATGCCGCTGATGCGCCCCGACAGCTCAGCACCCATGCGCTCGGACAGGAACGCCGCAAGATAGCGATCAGTCGTATCACGTTCAGCGACCATCGAGCGACGCTCAGTATCTGAAATTTGCTTGGCGGTTTCGACCAGATGATCAATATCCCAAGGCGACAACCCGTCGCCCCCCCAGCGGTGCGATGCGACCAACGCACGGTGAACGATCAAATCGGCATAGCGCCGGATCGGTGACGTGAAATGCGCATAGGCTTTCAACGCCAAACCAAAGTGACCAAAGTTTTCGGGGAAATAATACGCCTGCGTCATGGACCGTAGGGTCGAAATATTGATCAGCTCAGCGTGGTCGGTGCCACTGGCTTGCTTTAGTAAACGGTTCAAATGTGCAGTCTGTAAAACCTGACCCTTGGCCAACTGAAGACCGGACGCATTTGCGACCTCGCGCAAAGATTCCAACTTTTCGGGGCTCGGTTCTTCGTGGACCCGAAACAGCAGCGGGGTCTGCTTGTCGATCAACGTCTCGGCAGCGGCGACATTGGCCAGCACCATGAATTCCTCGATCAGCCTATGCGCATCTAGACGATCCTTAAAGTTCACAGATGTGACCTTACCATCATCATCTAAAACGATCTGGCGTTCTGGCAGATCAAGCTCCAACGGTTGACGCACAGCACGGGCCGTTTTCAGCGCGGCGTAGGCGGCATAAAGCGGGCGAATGACATCGGTCACCAGCGGGGCAACCTGATCGTCTGGCGCACCGTCCATCGCGGCCTGCACCTGTTCGTAATTCAGCGAGGCGGCGGAATTCATCAACGCGCGGTGGAATGCGTGGCTGATTTTATTGCCATCGGTATCAATGCGCATGGCAACAGCCAAACAGGCGCGCTCGACGCCTTCATGCAGTGAACACAGATCACCTGACAGGCTGTCCGGCAGCATTGGGACAACACGATCTGGGAAATATGACGAGTTGCCACGCTTGCGCGCCTCGCGATCAAGCTCTGAATTCGGTGTCACATAATGGGCGACATCGGCAATCGCGACCCAAATGGTCATCTCGCCGTTGTCATGGGTTTCGACATAGCAGGCATCGTCGTGATCGCGGGCATCCCACGGATCAATCGTAACCAACGGCATGTCGCGCAAGTCTTTGCGGTTACCCAACAGGGCAGTTTCGGCAGCAGCGGCTTCGGCAATAACCTCATCAGGGAAATGATCGGGAATACCGTGCTGGTGAATAGCAATCAAGGACACAGCACGCGGCTGCGACGGATCACCTAAACGGGCGACGATGCGGGCCTTGGGCAGACCCATGCGACCCCGTGGACCAGATTGTTCAGCCTCGACCAGTTCGCCGTCCTTGGCGCCACCCGTGGCACCCTCGGGGATGGCCCATTCCTTGTCGGACCCCTTTTCAATCGGCAGCACGCGCCCGCCTTCTGATCTGGCACGGTAAACACCCAAAATGCGCTCCGCGTTATTATCGAGACGGCGGATCATTCGACCCGTATGGCTATAGCTTTCGGTCGGCGCGACAGTCACGCGACCCAAAATACGGTCACCTTTGCCCAACGCCTGATCACCATCGCGCAGTGTCATAAAGATGACAGGCTCCGCGCCAGTTCCAGCCCATTCCAGCGGACGGGCAAACAGATCACCATCGCCGTCAACGCCAGTGATTTCCAACACAGACACCGGCGGCAAGTCTTCAGCATCGCGATAGCTCGACTTACGCTTGGTCAAATGACCCTCGTCTTCCAACTCGCGCAGCATACGTTTCAGATCAATGCGCTGAGCGCCTTTGATATCAAACGCCTTGGCGATGTCGCGCTTGGCGGCTTTGGTGGGATGGTCGGAAATCCACTGCAGGATTTCGGCTTTGGAAGGGATCTGTTTCATGTCCCACGCCTTAGCACGCAGGCCACGAGGGGTTAAGCGAAATAGTTGGTCAGGATACGCAGGTAGATCGCCTTAAGCTGACCAATTTGATCAACCGCAACGCGTTCATCAACCTGATGCATCGTGCGGCCCACCAGTCCAAATTCAACCACAGGACAGTGGTTTTTGACAAAACGGGCGTCTGAAGTACCACCAGACGTCGACAACTCAGGACTACGCCCAGTTTCGGCCTTCACAGCACCCGCAATCAGATCAGAAAAATCGCCAGGTAGGGTGATGAAACTCTCGCCGGAAATCTTGATCTTCATGTCCACCGTGACCCCCGTCTCAGCCATGACCTTATTGGCTTCGGCTTGCAGCCACGCGGTCACAGACGCACCGCTATGTTGATCATTGAACCGAATGTTCACCGCAGCGGTCATCCGCGCAGGAATAACATTTGTCGCAGGGTTGCCGGTATCAATCGTGACCACAGCCAAAGACGACGGGTCAAAATGATCGGTACCCTGATCCATTTCAAACGCGGCCAAGCGGTCCAACAGACGGACCCCCGCATGCAGCGGGTTTTTGGCGCGGTGCGGATAGGCAGAATGGCCCTGCACACCGGTTACAGTGAACCAAGCCGTCAACGACCCACGGCGACCAATTTTCATCGCTTCACCCATAACATTGGGGCAGGTCGGCTCACCCACCAGACAGACTGACATCGCCTCGTTGTTGGCATCCATCCAATCAAGCAATGCAACGGTGCCGTCCAGTGCCACACCCTCTTCATCGCCTGTTATCGCCAGTACTACGGCGCCGTCTGGCGGGGTGTTGTGCACAAAGTCGATGGCAGCGGCGGCAAAGGCGGCAACGCCTGACTTCATATCCGTCGACCCGCGGCCATAAAGGAACCCGTCTTTAATCTCAGCACCAAATGGGGACATCGTCCATGCGGCTTCATCGCCCAAAGGAACAACATCGGTGTGACCATTAAATCCAAACGTGCGGTTGGCACCTTTGCGACCCCAACGGGCATATAAATTGCAAACTCCACCGCGATCAACACGGGTGCAGTCGAACCCTGCATCAGACAACAGCTTGTCCAACAATACCAACGCACCGCCTTCAATCGGGGTGACAGACGGGCAGCGCACAAGGGCTGCGGTTAGGGTAACAGGGTCGGTGTTCGTTGGCATATTGGTGTCCTTTGTCATCGCATCTGGCTAGCCCGCCAATGGTTTTTGCGCAAGTAGAGGTTATGGCATCGGAGTCACACTCAGGATGGATTACGTTAGGACAAGACTATAAACCACTCTTTCAAACAGAAAATATTGCGTAGCGTGAAGGTAATAAGTGACCCAAGGCAGGGCAAACCCTAAATGGGTGTAGGCACGAGCAGTGTGCCCCAACATATAGACGAGAGGGCAAAACTCTCGGTAGGCGTATGCCTTGTCATCAGGTCCGTTTGGGCATGAGGCAAGAACAATGGTTACAGCAAAAATGCTGAACTCGACCATCACGGCTGCGAATTTCGCAGAAAAATCGGCTGTGGTGGCACGCCCATGAGCTGGATTGGCCTGCGCGATAATGTCGGTGGCGTGTTCAGCCCAATTGGGCTTGGCCGTGCCAACCGTGCGCCGTTTGGCCTTGACGCGGTCATGCCACGCGGAACTTTGATGTTGGAATTTGCGTCTGATCCGCGTGGCGGTGTGCAGACATTGCTGGAATATGGGTCGTCGCATCCTTGGGCCGCTGGGCTGACGCTTACGCTCGCAGGAAGCGGGACACTGACGCTGACTCAGTGGCAGGGCGATCAACGGCGCGTCCACAGACTTGCGACTGACGTATTGACCGTGAAACCTAGCGTGACCGTGACCTATACGTGGGATGCACCCCTGCGGCGCGGTGTCCTTGCGCTCGAAGTCGGGGACAGCGTTCTGGTATTTGCAGAATTGATTGCGCCGTTACCACTGTCGATGCGTGATGGTGCGCGCATGATGGCCGACGCGCGGCATTGCGCAGTGAATTCCGGCGCAACCTTTGTGGCGATCGCGGACGAGGTGATGCCAATCGGCGTTCTGCCAACCCTTGGTGGCGACACGATGATCCAAACACCCAAAGGGCCAGTCGAAGTGTCAAATCTGCGGGCAGGTCAAATGGTCACAACGGCACGCGGCGATACAGCGCAAATACGCTGGTGTGGGTCAGCGTTATTGCCTGCGCGCGGGCGGTTTGCACCCCTGAAGTTGCGGGCACCTTACCACGGGTTGCACCACGACATGACAGTCGCACCAAATCAACGGCTTCAGGCGGTGGGAACCGAAGTAGAATACCTTTTCGGGACAGATACCGTGGCCATGCGGGCGGGCCATATGGCTGACGGGCTGTCGGTGCGTCCGGCGGCTTGCGGGCTGACCTATCGGTACTGGCAGGTTCTGTTGGACAGGGCGGCGCCGAGGCAAATCGCGGGCCTTGTGTTCGAAGGGCTGGACGTCACAGGCGTGCGGCTTGACGCATCTTTGCGGCAACACAGCGTTTTGGCGACGTTGCCTGCCGAACTGATCCCGATGCATAAAGGCGTCGAAGTGCCGCTTTTGCAGCCCTACGAAACGCTGACTTTGCGGACGCTATTGGTCGCCTGATCCGGGTTCGTCAAAAAACGGGGTCATCTGGGCGACGATAACGCTGTTTTCATCCAGCGCGCGCTGCATCAGCTCTTTTTCATCATCAGATATCTCGTGGCCCTCGGCCAGCCGCTCGTCAAGCGTGCCATATCCGCTGACATCGAGCGGGGACAGGTCGGCTTGCTTTAAGATCGCGACGGTTTCGCGGACGGCCTCTGCCTCGTCGATACCGGATGCGTAACACATCAACGCAGCACCGGTTGCGCCCTTGGGCATGCCGTCGTCTTCACTACGGCCCACTTCAACAAGCAAAGTGAACACTTTTTGGCGGCTCGGTTTCTTAGTCATGGTCACGGCTCTCAAATTACAAAAGGGCATCTTGGCTGCGTCGCCTGCTTGTCATAATAAGGCATTTCGCACAATGTTGGCGACGGGACAAGAATGGGTGACGGTATGAACGGCATTATTCGGGCGCTGATGGCGCTCTCAGTGTGGGTTGGGGCTGGATCAGTTCAGGCACAATCAGCACAAGAGCTGACGATATCAACCGTGACACGGGCGCCATTTTCGATGCTTATAGATGGCGTCGATGCGGGATTTAGCGTCGATTTGCTAGCCGCCGTGGCGCAAGAACTGAACCTTTCCATTACTTACGTTCGCAAAGACGGGTTCGGTGAAATGCTGGATGCCGTGCAAGACGGCAGCGTTGATGCGGCGCTTGCGAATATCTCGATCACGGCAGAGCGCGAACGGTTGATGGATTTTTCGCAACCGATTTTTGAAAGCGGCGTGCAGGTCATGATGACCTCGCAAGCCAGCAGCAGCGCGACTTTGCTCAAAGCGCTGTTCACCCGTCAGATCGGGCTTGCGGTGTTGGCCGCACTTGTTTTGCTTTTCGGTGGCGGCATGTTGATGTGGGCTTTCGAGCGGCACAAGCAGCCCTATTTTGACCGCAGCGCGCGCGATGCGGCATTCCCCGCATTCTGGTGGGCGCTTAATCTGGTTGTGAACGGAGGGTTCGAAGAACGCGTCCCGCAAAGCCGTGGTGGCCGCTTCTTCGCGGTGATCCTTGTGATCTCAAGCCTGTTCATCGTGTCGATATTTGTGGCGCAAATCACGGCCGCCCTGACCATCAGCGCGATCCAAAATAATATCGATAGCATCAATGATCTCGAAGGACGGCCAGTGGGCACGATCGACAGATCAACGTCGGCGGCCTATCTCGACCAACGGGGTATCGGCTTTCGGGGATATAATGACCTGCAAACAATGCTTGCTGATTTTGAGGCGGATGAACTGGATGCGGTGATCTTTGACGGGCCGATATTGGCCTATTACGTGCGTATAAAATCAGATGGAAATGCGCAGTTGCTGGAACGGGTCTACAAGCCTGAAAACTATGGCATGGCCTTCCCGACCAGCAGCAATCTGCGCGAAGATGTTGACCAAGTGATGCTGCGCTTGCGCGAGGACGGCACTTACAATGAATTGCTGATCAAATGGTTTGGGGCGGCCTACGCGCGACGTTAAACGGCGTCGTCGACCCAGCGGGATTTGGCGGCCCACAGCGCTGAAATGATCAGCACGCCCTGCATGGGAATAAAATAGATCGCGAACAGCGCGACATAGACCCAAACGCCTTGGGATTCGGCCAGTCCACCCACGATAAACGGGGCGGACAGGCCAGCAATTGTGAAAAACAAAATCGCATCAACCACAACCAATCCCCAAGCGGCGATCCCGCTTGGGGTGTCACCCGCCGCAATACGGCGACGGGCAAATGTGCGGCTTAGGATCATCAGTCGCGCAACAGCTCGTTGATGCCTGTCTTGGAACGGGTCTTGGCATCGACGCGCTTTACGATCACGGCGCAATATAGGTTGATACCGTTCTTGGATGGCATGGACCCCGCGACGACGACTGAATATGGCGGCACTTCGCCGTACATAACTTCGCCAGTTTCACGGTCAACAATCTTGGTGGATTGGCCGATAAACACGCCCATGCCCAAAACAGATCCTTCACGGATGATGCAGCCTTCAACAACTTCGGAGCGCGCCCCGATAAAGCAGTTATCTTCGATGATTGTAGGACCAGCCTGCATTGGCTCAAGCACACCGCCGATGCCGACACCACCAGACAGGTGCACGTTCTTGCCGATCTGTGCGCAAGACCCAACAGTGGCCCAACCATCAACCATCGAACCCTCGTCGACATAAGCGCCAAGGTTCACAAACGATGGCATCAAGACAACGCCCGGCGCGATATAAGCAGAGCGGCGCACGATGGACCCGGGCACAGCGCGGAAACCCGCGTCGCGCCACTGGTTTTCACCCCAACCGTCAAACTTAGAAGGAACCTTATCCCACCACGTCGTGCCGCCATTACCACCAGAAATAGGCTCCATGTCATTCAGGCGGAATGACAGTAGTACGGCCTTCTTGGCCCACTGGTTCACATGCCAATCGCCATTTTCGCGACGCTCGGCCACACGCAGCTTGCCGCTATCAAGGGCATTCATCGTGTCGGTGATGGCCTCGCGGACCTCGCCTTGGGTGTTGATAGTGATCGTGTCGCGCGCATCCCATGCGGCTTCGATTGCGGTCTCTAGTGCGGCGTTAGACATGGGGCTGGCTCCTTTAAGGTCATCTGTTAGGGGCCGCTATACTGTGATGGCGGCCCTCGTGCAATCTGTCAGAGGTAACGCAACGGGCATTTGCATCCCGCCTCGTTTACGGCAAGTGTATGCCCAAATACGCATAAGAAAGTAACCAGTATGAACAAAGACCCCCGCCATCATCCGCTGCGCGACAGCCACCAAGACCGCACAGAGGCCAAACAAGTCCCCGACACGCCGCAAACACGCGCACCCGAATACCGGTTGGCCTTTGCAGATGATGACTTTCTGTGCCGCGACGAATTGCGGCCCGTGCGCCTGCAGCTGGAACTGCTCAAGCCTGAACTGCTGATGGACGAAGCAGGCATCGAAAGCACAATCGTGCTTTTCGGTGGCGCGCGTATTCCAGAACCAGCAAAGAAAGATACCGCGCGGACAAAATCACTGGCGGATCTGTCAAAGTATTATGACGAGGCGCGCAAGTTCGCCCAACTGATGACCGCACGGTCGATGAAAACTGGTGGGCGCGAAAACGTCATCGTCACCGGAGGTGGGCCGGGTGTGATGGAAGCAGGCAACCGCGGTGCAATCGACGCAGGCGGGCGGTCCATCGGGTTGAATATCGTGTTGCCGCATGAACAGGCACCCAACGAATATGTGACGCCGGAATTGTGCTTTAACTTCCACTACTTTGCGATCCGCAAGATGCATTTCTTGATGCGTGCAGCAGCGATCACGGTTTTCCCTGGCGGGTTCGGCACGTTGGACGAAACCTTTGAGGCCCTGACATTAATTCAAACAGGGCGCATGGAGCGCGTGCCGTTCCTGCTATTTGGTGAAGAATTTTGGCGCGGGATCATCAACTGGGAAACGCTGGCCGACGCCGGCACGATTTCCGCAGACGACCTAGACCTGTTCAAATTCGTTGAAACCGCCGAAGAGGCGATCGAAGCCATAGATAACTGGAGCGACCGGAAAAAACGTACAGCGCTGCCGGACCGTTAAGGCGCCTCAGGCACTTCTAAAAATTGCATTGGCGGTAGATCGGGTTCACGAATAGCCCGAATTGCCGCCTTTGCCAAAAAGCCACCCGCTTCATCGACGGCTTCTGACATCGACAAAATATTGGCGCGAAACAACTGCAAAAACGGCGCGGCCTCTTTGGATAGAACGTCAATCTCGCGGCCCACCTTCATGCCCAAACTTTCAAGCGCGCCGACGGATGCCATGGCCGCCGTGGTTGATGCCGCGACAATCGCGTCAGTTTCTGGGTGGGCCTTTAAATAGGCAGTGACCTGCTCCATTATCTCTCCAGACGGATCATCACTCGTTACATTGTCCAGCACATGCAGTGTTTGTTGGTTGGCATCGGCGGCGGTTTGCAATCCATTGACCAGATGGACCCCATAGCTTTGACGCTGGGGTGGGGCGACAGCCAAAACAGATTTACGACCGCGATTTGCCAACAGGTCAATTGCAAGTTGACCAAATGCGCCATTGTCAAAATCATAATATGGGTGGCTGTCGGACCAATTGCTGCGACCGTGGGTGGCAAACGGGAATTTACGCTCCATCAGATACGCGATTCGGACATCTTTAGGTTCGATCTGGTTTAAAATGATGGCATCGGCTGATCCGGTTTCAACGATATAACGCACAGGTTTTAGCAAATCATCATGTGGCGAATAGGGTGTCACGTTCAAATGAAATCGGGTGCCCTCAAGCCCGGTGGCGACCGACGAAATTAAGTGGGCGGTGTGGTTGTCGTGCTGTGTGGACATCACAAGACTGATCACATTTGTCCGCCCCGTGCGCAAACGCACGCCTGCACGGTTTGGCACATAGCCAATTTCAGCGGCGATTTTTTGGACTAATTTCTTGGTTTTCATACCAATATCAGGGGCGTCATTTAACGCGCGCGATACCGTTGGCACAGCAAGCCCGCTCATCAGAGCGATGGTCTTTAGCGTTGGCTTCCCGTCTGCGGGCATTGCTGCCTGCGCCGAGATAATTGTTTTTGTCCGCGCCATGGGTCTACCTTGATTGTGCGTCACCTAAGTCATTTCGACCAAATGAAAGCAACATCCTTAAATAACAAATCTGCTACAACTTCAAACGTTTGGTAAAAATGTTGCGTCTTTTGAGGTTACAGCGAATTTTTATGTCTTGCTAGGACAATCTAAATCGTTATAGGTTTTTCTACAACGATTTAGAACCAGGGAGGAAAGAATCGTGAAACTTTCAACAAAACTACTCGCAGCAACTGCAATGATCTCCGCATCAGCGGCATCCGCTGTAGAACTTGAAGTAACGCATTGGTGGACATCTGGTGGCGAAGCCGCTGCTGTTTCCAAATTTGCCGACGCATGGAATGCAACTGGCAACACTTGGCTCGACGGTGCGATTGCAGGATCCGGCGGCACTGCGCGCCCGATCATTATCTCACGTATCATTGGCGGCGACCCAATGGGTGCCACACAGATGAACCACGGCCGTCAGGCTGAGGAACTGATCGAAGCAGGCATGATGCTCGACCTTTCAGACGTGGCAGAAGCCGGCGGCTGGAAAGACATCGTCAACCCATCCGCTTTGTTGGATTCATGCACATTGGACGGCAAAATCTTTTGCGTTCCAGTGAACATTCACTCCGGTCAGTGGATATGGTTGTCACACGCGGCATATGAAACCGCTGGCGTACCAGTTCCAACTGATTGGAACGAATTCGTCGCATCCGCACCCAAGCTTCAGGCAGCAGGCATTTTGCCACTCGCAATGGGTCAGCAAGGCTGGCAGCAGAACCTTGCATTCGGTGCGATCACCATTGCGGTGGCCGGTACAGAAGCATGGCGTGAAGTGACAGTGAACAAGAACGCCGATGTTGCACGTGGCCCAGAATACACAGCCGTATTTGAAGCCGTTGCAAACGCACGTGAACTTGCGCGTGGGTCCAATGTTCAAGACTGGAACCAAGCGACAAACATGGTCATCACAGGCACCGCTGGTGCACAGTTGATGGGCGACTGGGCGCAGGGCGAATTCGCCGTGGCCGAACAAGTCGAAGGCGTAGATTATTCTTGCCTGCCTGGTTTGGGTCTGAACGAAGTTCTCGATACCGGTGGTGATGCGTTCTACTTCCCATTGAACGACGACCCTGAAATCACAGCTGCCCAGAAAGAGCTGGCGGCATTGCTGATCTCTCCTGAAGTACAGGTTTCCTTCAACCTTGCTAAGGGCTCGCTTCCAGTACGTGGCGACATCGATATGTCGTCTGCAAACGGTTGCATGCAAAAAGGTCTGGGTATCTTGGCTGACGGTGGCATCTTGCCATCCGGTGACCAAGCTTTGTCCGCAGATACGCAGACTCAGATCGAAGATCTGATGGCGCAGTTCTGGTCTGGCGATATGGCTGCTGCCGACGCGCAGGAAAGCTATGCTGAACTGATCGCAAACGCCGACTAAACGACGACAATCTGGTCCGGCGGTATACCTGCCGGACCAATCCCTGCCTAATATTCCTCAAATATTTGGAGCCGACACGATGACCGTGGCCTCGGACCCCCCTCTTCGCACAGCCAAACGACCTAGCCGTCTGTTCAAAAATTTGATGGCCAAGATTGCCTCGATCCCGATGATCCTGACGGCGCTTGTGGTTTTTGTTGGCGGCACGACATGGACAGTTGTCTATTCATTCACTGGCTCGCGTATGCTGCCCAAAACTAATTGGGTTGGGCTGGATCAATACGAGCGGCTTTGGAATTCTGATCGCTGGATCATCTCGATTAAAAACCTTGGCATTTATGGCGGGTGCTCGATGATCCTGACACTTGTTTTAGGCTTCTGCCTCGCAGCCTGTCTTGACCGCAAAATCCGGTTTGAGTCCGCGTTCCGTACGATCTTCCTTTATCCCTTCGCATTGTCGTTCGTGGTTACAGGCCTTGCATGGCAATGGATTCTGAACCCCGAATTTGGTCTGCAAAGCGTCGTGCGCGGCTGGGGCTGGGAAACCTTTACCTTCAACCCGATCAATGACCCAGACACGGTCATCTTTGGCCTGCTCATCGCTGGGCTATGGCAGGGTACAGGACTGATCATGTGCATCATGCTCGCTGGACTGCGTGGTATCGACGATGACATTTGGAATGCGGCCAAAGTGGACGGCATTGGCACGGTGAAAACCTACGTTGTTGTTATCATCCCGATGATGCGGCCCGTGTTCATCACAGCGCTCGTGCTTATCGCCTCAGGGATCATCAAGCTGTATGATCTTGTCGTCGCACAAACCGGCGGCGGGCCTGGCCTCGCGTCAGAAGTCCCCGCGAAATACGTGATCGAATTCATGTTCCGCGCGCAAAACTTGGGCCAAGGATTCGCGGCCTCAACCATGATGCTGCTCTCAGTTGTGATCATCCTCATCCCTTGGGCTTACCTAGAATTTGGAGGCCGCAAAAATGGCTGATATTACGATGACAGGCCCTCGAGGCCCGAAGCCGAAAAAAGTATTCTCGCGCGCAAATATCTTTCTTTATGGTACGCTCATCATGGTCAGCATGTACTACCTGCTGCCGCTTTACGTGATGGTCGTGACATCGCTAAAAGGCATGCCGGAAATCCGCATGGGCAACGTGTTTGGCCCACCAATGGAAATCACGTTTGAACCTTGGGTCAAGGCATGGTCGCAAGCCTGCACAGGCATTAACTGTGATGGTCTATCACGCGGCTTTGGCAACTCTGTTCGCATTCTGATACCATCTCTGCTTTTGTCAGTGACCATCGCATCCATCAACGGATACGCGTTGTCGAACTGGAAATTCAAAGGCTCCGAAGTTTTCTTTACGATCCTGATTATTGGGGCGTTCATCCCGTACCAGACGATGCTTTATCCAATCGTGATCCTGCTGCGCGAAATTGGCCTGATGGGGTCCATCGGTGGCTTGGTCTTGGTGCATACGATCTTTGGGATGCCGATCCTGACACTGCTATTTCGCAACTACTTTGCCTCAATACCCGAGGAATTGTTTAAGGCGGCACGCGTCGACGGCGCAGGGTTCTGGCAGATCTATTTCCAGATCATGCTGCCCATGGCACTGCCGATCTTTGTGGTCGCGATCATTCTGCAAGTCACAGGCATCTGGAACGATTTCTTGTTCGGCGTGATCTACACCAAACCGTCGACCTATCCGATGACAGTGCAGCTAAATAACATCGTGAACTCGGTCCAAGGGATCAAGGAATACAATGTGAATATGGCCGCGACACTGCTGACCGGTCTGGTCCCTCTCATCATTTATTTTGCCTCAGGCAAACTCTTTGTCCGCGGCATCGCCGCTGGCGCAGTCAAAGGCTGAATATATCATGGCAAACTCTGTAGAAATCAAAAATCTCGATTTGGCCTTTGGCGCGGTCAAGGTGCTCAAGAACCTGAACTTGGAAATCGTAGAAGGCGAATTCCTCGTCCTTCTTGGCTCATCTGGTTGCGGGAAATCCACACTGCTGAACTGCATCGCTGGCCTTCTCGAAGTCACCGATGGACAGATCTTCATCAAAGGTGAAAACGTCACTTGGGCAGAACCCTCGGATCGGGGCATCGGCATGGTGTTCCAATCCTACGCGCTTTACCCACAGATGACCGTGAAAGGGAACCTGTCGTTTGGCCTCAAAAACGCCAAAGTACCCAAGCCTGAGATCGAAAAGCGGGTCGCGCGAGCGGCCGAAATTCTGCAAATCGAAGCCCTGCTAGACCGTAAACCAGGGGCATTGTCCGGTGGACAACGGCAACGCGTTGCCATCGGTCGTGCGCTCGTGCGCGACGTCGACGTGTTCCTGTTCGATGAACCACTGTCCAACCTTGATGCAAAACTGCGGGCCGACCTGCGGGTCGAGTTGAAACGCCTGCATAACCAGCTTCAGAACACGATGATCTACGTGACTCATGATCAGGTCGAGGCGATGACCCTCGCTGACCGGATCGCGGTGATGAAGGGCGGCTTGATCATGCAGCTCGGTACACCAGACGAGATCTATAACCGACCGCTGAACCTTTACGTCGCAGATTTCATTGGCTCACCGTCAATGAACTTCATCACAGGCAAGCTCGAAGGCGGCGTCTTTGCGGGTGGCGACCTGACGATGTCTGTGGATGGTTATGAATTTGTCGGTGACACCGCACCAAATTGGGCCGCGACAATCGGCATCCGGCCCGAACACGTCATCACAGGCGAGCTGGCATCAGGTGCACCGCACACGATGGACATGGTCGTGGAACTGGTCGAACCGATGGGCTCTGACACGCTGGTCTACACCACCTTGAACGGTGAGACATTCCGCATCCGCATGGATGGGCAAGCCAAGGTCACAAAGGGCGAAACCCTGACCGTGGGCATCGACCCGGCCCGCGCATCCTTGTTCGATCCAAAATCCGAAGCACGCCTGTAATGACTGTCGAATTGGCTGGCCTTTGGTCGCTGTCTGATGACAGCGGGGGCAATACGTGTGACCTTTTTCTGCCCGGCGACGGGATTAGCTCATTGCACACTGCAGGCCTGATCCCCGATCCGTATTGGGGGCGTAACGAATACGACCTGCGTTGGATATGTGAACGGGACTGGACAGCAACGCGGGTGTTTGACCTGACCGACACTGACGTTGATCTGGTGCTGTCGATGGTCGACACGGTTGTGACCGTGCGGGTCAACGATGTGGTCGTTCTTAACGCGCAGAACAGTTTTCGCGACTACCGCGTGCCTCTTGCAGGCGTGGCAAAGCTCGGTGAAAATACGATCCAAGTGACCTTTCATTCGCCTGTCAAAGCAGGGCAAGCGGCACAAGACGCGCATCCGTTTTTCCTGCCTTGGCAGACCTCAAATTCGCCAATCCCAAACGGGAACATGCTGCGCAAAATGCAATGTGATTTTGGATGGGATTGGAACATCGCGCTCGCGCCATTTGGCATCTATGAGGACATACGGGTTGAACCTTCTGCGGCCCCACGTATCGACGGTGTGTTGGTCCACCAAGACCACAGCGATGGCTGCACGCTGACCGTCACAACAGAAGTCACCAACCACACAGGCGATGTGACAATAACTTTCGACGGGCAAACCCACACAGCCATTCCAGTGAACGGCACCTGCACACACGTGATTAATGTTGTGGACCCCAAAGTTTGGTGGCCCGCAGGGCAGGGCGATCAACCGCTTTACGACCTGACCGTGACCGCCGCGGGGGCGCACACGACCCTGCGGGTCGGGCTGCGCAACGTTGATTTGGTGACCACACCCGATGTGGCAGGATTGGGGTTCAAGTTCTCCGTGAATGGACGCGACGTATTTGCCAAAGGGGCAAACTGGATTCCGGCAGACGCGCTTGCGGGACGGATCACACCCGCTGCAACCCGCGACCTGCTGCAATCTGCAGTCGACGCAAACATGAACATGATCCGCGTTTGGGGCGGCGGGCGATACGAGCCGACATGGTTCTATGACATCTGTGACGAGTTGGGGCTGATGATCTGGCAGGACTTCATGTTCGCCTGCAACACCTATCCGTCCACACGCGATTTCTTGGCCGAGGTTCGGGCCGAAGTCACCGATAACGTCAGCCGGATGCAGCATCATGCCTGTCTCGCGCTGTGGTGTGGGGACAATGAACTCATCGGGACGCTGACGTGGTTTGATGAAACGCGTGACGACCGCGATAGGTATCTGGTGAACTATGACCGGCTGAACACGTGTATCGAAAATGCTTTGTTAGACACTGATCACCAGGCGAACTGGTGGCCATCGTCGCCATCCCCAGGGCCGCTGAATTTCAAAGATGCGTGGCACGAAGACGGATCAGGCGACATGCACTTCTGGTCGGTTTGGCACGAAGGACGGGACTTTGACCACTACCGCGAAGTGTCTCCACGGTTCTGCAGCGAATTCGGATTCCAATCCTATCCGTCGATGAACGCAATCCGCAAATTTGCAGGACCAGACGACATGAACATCGCGGCACCCGTATTGGAAAGCCACCAAAAGAACGTTGGCGGAAACGCACGGATCGCGGAAACCATGTTCCGATACTTCCGCTGGCCTAAGCATTTCGACGACTTCGTATACCTGTCCCAAGTGCAACAAGGCGAGGCGATCAAGACCGCTGTAACCCACTGGCGCTCACTCGCACCACACTGCATGGGCACCCTGATCTGGCAACTTAACGACACATGGCCCGTGTGCTCGTGGGCGTCGCTGGACCACGGCGGCGACTGGAAACTGACGCACCACATGGCGCGCAGGTTCTATGCGCCGACGCTTGTGACAGCCGTGCCAAAGGACGGACAAATTACGATAAAAGGGGTCAACGATGCCGCCGCAGGCAAC
>Ga0209712_10000184_pt1 | contig 55536 bp, 49 predicted proteins | sample ArcOceMetagenome_FD_187443 | JGI IMG/M metagenome (GOLD analysis project Ga0209712, IMG submission 187443) | Marine eukaryotic phytoplankton communities from Arctic Ocean - Arctic Ocean - Greenland ARC118M Metagenome (SPAdes) (version 2) | ecosystem: Environmental > Aquatic > Marine > Oceanic...
CTTTCTTCTACAAAGCTTTCTTTCGCACAACAAAAACTCATTGAGCTAAATGTAGAAGGCTATGCCAGTTTGGTGGATGCCTTTGATCAATCTTGCGCTGAGTTTGCAAAAAAGCCCGCATTTCATTGTTTGGGGCAGACATTATCCTATGCCGATATAGAAGCCCATAGTCGTAATTTTGGTGCCTTTTTGGCGGAGTCTTGCGGTCTAAAGCCTGGTGATCGCATAGCGATTCAGCTACCCAATATCAACCAGTTTCCTATCGTTGTGTGGGGCGCACTGCGTATTGGTTTAACCGTTGTTAATACCAACCCCATGTATACCGCGCGCGAGCAGCTGCACCAGTTTAATGACTCTGGAGCTAAGGCGCTGGTAGTGTTAAGTGACTTGCTGCCGGTGACCGAACAGGTAGTGCCTAACACTGGCATCGAAACCGTTATCGCTACCCATGCAATGGATATGTTGCAGGCGCAGCCCGCACCACAGACAAGCTTGACCAATGTAGTGACCTTGCCCGATGCTTTGGCGCTGGGGGCTGATCTAGTGATGCCCAAGGTGATTATGAGCATGGATGATTTGGCGGTATTGCAATATACCGGCGGAACCACAGGGCCAGCTAAGGGTGCCATGTTAAGCCACGGTAATGTATTCGCCGGGCGTCGCATGTCCAAGCTGAGTGTTTTTGAAGAGACTGATGACGATGAAATCTTAATTGCGCCTATGCCGCTCTACCATGTATTTGGCTTCACCATGAATGTAATCGGTGGGTTTATTGCTGGTAGCCTATCGGTGCTGGTGCCTGACCCAAGGGATGCAGATGCGCTGGTGGCATTGATGCGGCAGTATAAATTTACCAGCATGGCCAGTGTGAACACATTACTGCAGGGGCTGATGAGTCACCCTGACTTTGATAAAATTGATTTCTCTGCTGTAAAAGGGATTGTTGCTGGCGGTACGGCATTGGTTAAAGAGATTGCCGACGAGTGGTTTGAACGCACTGGGTCGAAAATTTTTGAAGGTTACGGCCTTTCGGAAACGGCGGCGGTACTTACCTGTAATAGCCCGGCTAATAGACGCCTTGGCACAGTAGGTAAGAGCATGATTGCTCAGGAGATTAAGCTAGTTGATGATACAGGTGCCAGCGTTGGCCATGATGAGCGTGGGGAGATCTGCGTTCGCGGTGCACAGATTATGCAGGGCTATTGGCAGCGGCCAGAGGCTACTGCAGAGGCGATTGATGCCGATGGTTGGTTCCGTACCGGTGATGTAGGGGTGAGGGGAGCTGATGGTTTCCTGAGTATTGTCGACCGAATTAAGGACATGGTCTTGGTGTCTGGTTTTAATGTGTATCCCAACGAAATTGAAGATGTTGTTTACAGCCATCCCGATATTATTGAATGCGCAGTGGTGGGTGTGAAGGATGATAAAACCGGTGAAGCGGTTAAGCTATTTGTGGTGTCCAGTAATCCCGCGTTAACCGAAGCCGAAATCAAAGATCACTGTCGCCAGGAGCTTACGGCTTATAAGGTACCCAAGATTATCGAGTTTTCTGATGATCTGCCCAAGTCTCCAGTAGGTAAAATCTTGCGCAGAGAGCTGCGCGACTAGTAACGTTAATAGTTTCGCTAACAGTAACGCTAATAGTTGTGTTGATAGCTATGTTAATAGTTTGTTAATAGTTATGTAAATAAATAGACGAGTAATCACGTGAAAACAGATGCCACCAAGTACCTAAAATCCAATGGTTTGAACATGGCCTATGAGGAGTTTGGCGACCCCTCTGCTCCAGCAATATTGCTGGTTGCCGGCCTTTACAACCAGCTGGTGCGCTGGCCATTAGCGCTCTGTGAGCTGCTGGTCAGTAAAGGGTTTCGCGTTATCCGTTTTGATAATCGCGATATAGGCCTGACCGACAAAATGGATGGAGTTAAGGCGCCGGGCTTTGCCCGTCTATTGCTGAAATATTATTTGGGTATTCCGGTGACTGCACCCTACAGTCTTGATGATATGGCAGCAGATACTGTAGGTATCTTGGACGCACTCGACATTCAACAGGCCCATATTGTGGGTATGTCTATGGGGGGCATGATCAGCCAGCTGGTCACCGCAAAGTATCCCGATAGAATTTTATCTCTATGCTCAATTATGTCTACCAGTGGCGAGCGCGGTAAGGGAATGTCTTCACTTAAAGTGGCTGCTAGTATGGTTAAACCGGTGACCAAAGAGCGCAGTGCATTGGATAACTCGGTGGAAATTTGGCAGATGATTGGCAGCCCTGCCTACCCTATGTCTGATGACGATGTGCGCAGTTTAATCAAGGCTGAGCATAAACGTTCGAGTAACCCCGCAGGCTATCTGCGTCAGATCGCGGCCATCCGCACAGCACCAGGACGAGCCCATTTATTGAGCACCATTACTGCGCCGGTATTGATTATTCATGGCAATCAGGATGTGCTGGTGCCCGTGAGCGGCGGTATAGATACTGCCAAGCATATTACCCATGCTCAGCTAGCGTTGTTTGAGGGGATGGGCCATACCTTGCCCCATGAACTGTTGCCAAGCTTTGTTGATTTAATTGCGGCCAATGCGAATAAAGCACGGCTTTAAATATTAGGCTCTTTTAGCTACAGCTTTGGGGTAGGGGTGATAGGCCACACTATGTGCTAATGTCAGGGAAACAACTGTATAGCCCATATTGAAAAAAGAGGTCGTTAATGGAAAGTTTCGGTGCAATAAGCCTAATCCCCACCGTTGTTGTTATTAGCATTGCGGTGCTGACTCACCGTCCTATCTTGGCTCTTTTGTCTGGTGTTATAGCCGGGCTTTTGTTAATTAACCCAGCTACTGTCATTGGCGGTGTGGCTGATCTCAGTCTAGAGATTATGATGGATGAGACCATCGGTTGGGTCATTATGGTCTGTGGCCTGATGGGCAGTTTGATTATGCTGCTAATTAAAACAGGTGCCGCTAGCGCCTTTGCCAACACCTTGGCTGCTAAAGCCAATACGCGGGATAAATCCTTGCTGGTCACCTGGCTGTTAGGCATGGTTATTTTTATAGACGATTATCTCAATGCCATTGCCATTGGCTCTTCTATGAAAAAGGTCACTGACCGTTATAAAGTATCCCGCTCTATGCTTTCCTATGTGGTTGACTCAACCGCAGCACCCACCTGCGTGATTGTGCCCATTTCTACTTGGGCTGTTTATTTTGCTGCCTTATTAGAAGATACAGGTACTGCGGCAGCCGGTGAGGGTATGCGCATGTATATTTCTGGCATTCCCTATATGTTCTACGCTTGGATCGCGATTATGCTAGTACCTTTGGTGGCCACTGGGCGGTTGCCATTAATAGGCCCCATGAAGCGTGCGGAGGCGATGGCCCAGAAGGGCACTCTGGCACTTGAACAGGTAACTGAGTTTGATGAGGGTGCAGACCCTAGCGACACGGGCGCAACTCTGTGGACGTTCTTGCTGCCACTGCTATCGTTAATTGGTTTCTCTTGGTACTTCGATATTGATTTACTCAAAGGTGTGATGGTGACCTTGGCGATTACGGTACCCATGATGGTGCTACAAAACCTATTACCATTTAAAGCGGCCCTAGATGCCGTAATGGATGGTTTTAAAATTATGCTGCCGCCTCTAGCGGTGGTGGTGACTGCCTTTATGTTTAAGGCAGTCAATGACCAACTGGGTCTACCTCAGTATGTGATTGATTCGGTGACGCCATTGATGTCTCCCCTAATGTTGCCATTGGTGACGTTTATTACCATGGCGCTAGTGGCCTTTGCCACTGGGTCTTCTTGGGGTGTTTTCGCTATTGCCATACCCATCGTAATGCCTTTAGCCGTCGCTATGGATGTGCCAATGCCACTAATGATCGGTGCACTATTGTCGGCGAGCTCTTTTGGCAGCCACGCCTGTTTCTACAGTGATTCAACGGTGTTGGTCGCCCAGAGCACGGGTAGTGGTGTGATGGAGCATGCCTTGAGTCAGCTGCCTTACGCATTGATTGCGGCGAGTCTTGCGGGGCTGTTGTTTGTGCTTGTTGGCTTATAAGGGATATTAGTCTGCTCATGGCTATTTATCAGGCTTATGGCTATTTATTAGGCTCATGGCTATTTAGTAGGCTTTTAGCTTTTAGCTTTTAGCTTTTAGATTTTAGATTCTAGTGAGTGTGGTTAGAAATCGGGGCGAAAAAAAGGGCCTTACGACACAACAGTAAGGCCCAGAGGGGGAGAAAGAGACTCTATACGCAGCCTTAAAATAGGCTTTATCTCTCGATAATAGCGGTGACACCTTGGCCACCAGCAGCGCAGATAGAAATAAGACCTCTACCTTTCCCTTTTTGTTCCAGTAATTTTGCCAATGTCGCAATGATTCTTGGCCCGGTCGCGGCAAAGGGGTGACCGGTGGCTACGCTTGAACCATTTACATTGAGTTTTGAACGATCAATGCTGCCTAGTGGGCCGTCTAGCCCGAGTTTATTTTTGCAGAAATCTGCGTCTTCCCAAGCCTTCATTGTGCATAGCGCCTGAGCGGCGAAGGCTTCGTGAATCTCATAGAAATCAAAATCCTGTAATGTTAAGCCAGCGCGAGCTAGCATTCTTGGCACCGCGTAAGCTGGGGCCATGAGTAGGCCTTCACTCTGTTGACCCTCTGTATAGAAATCCACCGCAGCTACTTCGCTATGCGTGAGATAGGCCTGTACTGGTAGGTTACGCGCGGCGGCCCATTCCTCGCTGGCGAGTAAAACCGCGGCAGCACCGTCGGTGAGGGCGGTGGAGTTGGCGGCGGTCAATGTGCCATTTTCACGGTCGTAGGCGGGCTTGAGTTTTGCCAGCTTTTCTAGAGGCGTATCACGCATAATGCCATCGCGGCTGACACCATTAAAGGGCTTAATAAGATCATCAAAAAATCCGCGCTCGTAGGCTGCGATTAGATTCTGGTGGCTGTTATAGGTCAGCTGATCTTGGTCTTCACGACTAACGCCCCATTCTTTAACCATAAGCTCACAGTGCTGGCCCATAGAAAGCCCTGTCCGAGGCTCGGCATTGGCTGGTATGGCAGGCACCATAAAGCTGGGCCTAACACTTGCCAGTACTTTTAAGCGTTGGCCTAAAGTTTTGGCACGGTTTAGGCGCAGTACCATTTTGCGATATTTTTCATTGAGGGCTATAGGTGCATCACTAGCTGTATCTGTGCCACCCGCAATACCAGAGTCAATTTGCCCCAAGGCTATTTTATTGCCGACCAAGATAGCGGCTTCGAGGCCAGTACCGCAGGCTTGCTGTACATCATAGGCTGGGGTTTGCAGAGACAGGCCAGAATCTAAGGTTGCTTCGCGAGCCAAATTAAAATCCCTAGAATGCTTCATCACGGCCCCAGCGGCGACTTCACCCAAACGTTCACCTTCCAAGTCAAAGCGCTGCACAAGCCCCTTTAAGGCGGCCGTGAGCATGTCCATATTGCTCGCGTCGCTGTAGGTAGTATTGCTGCGAACAAAGGGAATTCTACTTCCGCCGACGATGGCTACTTTGCGAATCTTGGTCATAATGGCTTTCCAGTGGTTTGGTTTTTATTAGTGATATAAGAATGTTCTCAAGAATAGGTGATTAGACTACATAAGCCAATGACTGTAATAATGAAAAAACTGTCATTCGGGTCAATACCATTATCTAGGTTGGGAGTAGAATGACCGCAAATCATGATTAATTCAGGAAAATAATAATGTCTGATACCTATTTGGAACTTGCCAACTCGGCGCTGGGAAAAAAACTCTTTTCTGCCATGGGATTACCAGAGCCTGTAGCTCTAGTGCGTGAGGACCCAGAGCAACCCCATAAGCTAAGTGGTCAGGTACTTTTAGGGGCTAGTCTGGGTGCTCTATTCGCCGACCAAATTGGATCTTCTTTGCAGGACACGTCCATGCAGATCAGTGACCCTCTTGTCACAGAAAAACGCCACCTTATTTATGATGCTTCTGGCATTGCCACAGCGGAGCAAAGCACAGAGCTCTACGAATTTTTTCATCAGCATATCAAATCACTGGCAGCCTGTGGCCGAGTCATTGTGATTGGCTTAAAGCCCAGCGCGGCGGCCAACTCTGAACAGGGTGCCGTGCAGCGCGGTCTGCATGGTTTTATTAAATCACTGGCTAAAGAGATTGGACGAAATGGTTCGACTGCCAATTTATTGATGGTCGATAATGGCGGTGATACTGCTATAGAAGCGCCGTTACGATTTCTACTCTCTGGTGGCTCTGCCTTTATGAATGCGCAGATATTAACCAGCAGCAAACCAGTTGCGGCGATGGCGGCGGATTGGACGCAGCCATTACTTGGCAAGATGCTAGTAGTCACTGGTGCAGCGCGAGGTATTGGCTTGGCGATTGCCGAGGTGCTGGCCAGAGATGGCGCCATTGTTATTGGTGTTGATGTGCCCCAGGCGGAAGAGGAACTTAGAGCCACCATGACAAGGCTGGGCGGGTTGGCACTACCTTTGGATATCACCAGCGAAGGTGCGGCAACTATTCTGCGGGACTTTTGTTCCGCACAGACTTCGTCTCTCCATGGCATTATTCACAATGCCGGTGTCACCAGAGACAAAATGTTATCGCGCATGACCGATCACCAGTGGAATATGCTCATGCAGGTTAATTTGGGAAGTGTGCAGCGTATTAATACTGCACTGCTTGAAACAGAGCTTCTCGATAATGGCGGCAAAATTGTTGGCGTCGCCTCGATCAGTGGTATTGCCGGTAATGTTGGGCAGACTAATTATGCCTTTTCTAAGTCGGCGGTGATTGGCATGGTGGAGACCTCAGCTCAAGCCTGCGCCTCACGAGGTATTACAATTAATGCAGTAGCGCCAGGGTTTATTGAAACTCAGATGACCGCAGCGATTCCCTTTGTGACTCGACAGATGGGCCGGCGACTTTCTTCATTGGGACAGGGCGGCTTACCTATTGATGTCGCAGAAGTGATTGGCTTTTTTGTCAGCCCTCAGGCTGCGGGTATCAATGGCAATGTGGTGAGAGTCTGTGGACAGAGTATCTTGGGTGCTTAATCAGACCTGAGGGGCTACTTAGCTCAAATAGCTCAAATAGGTCAAATAGGTCAAATAGGTCAAATAGGTCAAAAAAAATGGCGAGGAGCAAAACTCCCCGCCATTTTTTTATGCATAATTTTAAGCGTGAAGCGCTGCGTTAAGCTCAACTGCACTCTTGTTAGTTAGGCATTCAACAGTACCGGTAACCGAATTGCGTCTAAACAACAAATCACTTTTACCGGAAAGCTCGCGAGCTTTTACTTTGCCGGTGGGCTGCTTCTGATCATCAAGCATAGTGACAATGGTGCCAGCGGTAATATACAGACCAGCTTCTAATGTACAGCGATCTCCGAGAGATATACCAAGGCCAGAGTTTGCACCAAGTAGGCATTTCTCGCCTAGGGCAATTACCATGCTGCCGCCGCCGGAGAGGGTTCCCATAATAGATGCTCCGCCACCAACGTCAGATCCAGCTCCACAGAATACTCCTGCAGAAACGCGACCTTCGACCATATTCGGGCCCATGGTGCCGGCGTTAAAGTTAATAAAGCCCTCATGCATAACTGTGGTGCCTTCACCTACATAGGCTCCCAGTCTCACCCTAGAGGGGTCGGCGATACGAATACCTGAAGGCACAACGTAATCCACCATCTTGGGAAACTTATCAACACAGTTTACGCTGAGAACCTGTCCTGCCATGCGAGCCTGTAGCAGGCGCTCTGGCAGCTCATCAATGTCTATGGCGCCAGCACTGGTCCAAGCAACATTTTTTAGTGCGCCAAAAATGCCGGTAAGGTCTGTGCCATGGGGTTTCACTAGGCGATGACTCAGCAGGTGCAATTTTAAGTAGCTTTCAGGTACCGTGGTTGGTGCGCTGTCTTGGGACAACATAACTGCGACCACGGGACGATTGGACTCTGCCAGCAGGGCAATGTCAGCGGCTAACTCGGTAAAGCCATTGTGGCGCAGAGCCGACTGCAGGCTCGCTAGCTGTTCAAGGCTGGGTTCAATTTCACCGGAGTCTATTCCTAAGCTAACCTTGAGAATATCCCCAAGGGTAGTATCTGGATTTAATAATGGTGCTGGGTAAAAAACTTCCAGCCATTCGCCGCGACTATTTTTAGTGCCAACACCTATAGCGAAACTGTATAGATTACTCATGGATTTACTCTTTAATATTAGTTAAAAATTGTTTGGTATTGATCGGCTTTAAAGCCAATGGTGATAGCGCCATCCACATCGAGGACCGGGCGCTTGATCATAGCCGGGTGCTCTAGCAGAAGGGCGGTTACGGTGTCTGCATTAATGGTCTCTTGAATACTGCTGTCGAGCTTGCGCCATGTGGTGCCACGACGATTTAAAACGCTCTCCCAGCCAGCCTGTTCGATCCAGTACTCGATTTTTTCAGCATCGATACCATCGGTGCGCACATCGTGAAATTGATAGTCGATGCTATGGTCGGTGAGCCAGTTGCGAGCCTTTTTGATGGTATCGCAATTTTTGATGCCGAATACTGTTATCACGTTGGTTCTTCCTTGTTAGATAAAATAGCTAATAAAAAAGGCTATCTAAAATATTTAAGACCAGCTCTCAAGCGTTAAGCATAGCAAAGCTGTCATGGTTTGTGCGCGACAAACGGGTTTTTACGATTGGGGTAGCAGGTGGTACAGATATCGCATACTCGGCCATCACAGCCATGGGCGGAGCAGAACTCGCGGCCATAAAAAATAATTTGTAGGTGCAGCGCGTTCCACTCTTCACGGGGAAATAGTTTTTTTAAGTCCGCTTCGGTCTTGGTTACATTCTTACCCTTGGTAAGACCCCAGCGTTGCGCCAAACGATGGATGTGGGTGTCGACAGGGAAGGCAGGGTGGCCAAATCCCTGGGACATTACTACTCCGGCAGTTTTATGACCGACCCCCGGCAGTGACTCAAGAGCTGTCCAGTCATCCGGTACTTCGCCCCCATAGTTGTCCACCAGGATTTTTGACAGCTTGGATATGGCGCTTGATTTTTGTGGAGCCAGGCCGCAGGGGCGTACTATTTTATAGATGCTGTCGAGGGGTACGTGCTGCATATCAGAGGCGTTGTCGGCAAGAGCAAACAGGGCTGGTGTAACAATATTGACACGAATGTCGGTGCACTGGGCACTGAGCAGAACAGCGACTAATAACTCGAAGTTATTGTTATGGTCGAGGGGCACTGGAGTCTCTGGGTACAGCTCATTAAGTCTCTGTAAAATAAACTCTGCCCGCTGTTTTTTCAGCATACTGATGGCCTCGTTTTAATCATTAGGGACCTCTTGCTAATCGAATGGCTGCTAATTTTTTTCATTCAGAGAGACTTTCGACATAGCGCACAATACGTTTAGCGGCTTCAATACATTCATCGATATCAGCGACTAGGGCCATGCGCACCCGGTTTTGTCCGGGATTACCGGTGGCTGTCTGTCGTGACAAATACTGTCCAGGTAGCACGGTAACATTTTGTTGGGCGTAAAGGCCGCGAGCAAATTGTTCATCGTCTATGGGCGTTTTTGGCCACAGATAAAAGCTGGCATTAGGATCCGTAAACTCTAAGGTGCCGCGCAAAATATCGGTGACGGCGGCAAACTTTTTTCGGTAAGCAGTGCGATTGGTTACAACATGGGCCTCGTCGCTCCAGGCTGCAATAGAGGCTTCTTGAATAGGGAGCGACATAGCACAGCCATGATAGGTGCGGTAACTTAAAAAGGCCTCTAGTACCTTTGCGTCGCCGGCTATAAACCCTGATCTTAGACCCGGTAAATTGGAGCGCTTCGACAGGCTGTGAAACACAACACAGCGATTAAAATCTGTACGGCCCAATTGCTGGCAGGCATCTAATAGGCCAAGAGGGGGATTGTCTTCCTGCAAATAGACTTCGGAATAGCATTCGTCGCTGGACAGAATGAAATTATATTTATCGGCGAGTTCGATGGCCTGCTCGTAGTCGGCTAGGGACATGACTGCGCCTGTGGGATTGCCAGGCGAGCAAATCTGTAACAGCTGACAGCGCTGCCAAATCACTTCGGGCACAGTGCTTAAGTCTGGAATAAAACCTAACTCAGATCGGCAGTCGAGATAATAGGGCTCGGCGCCAGCGAGTATGGCTGCCCCTTCATAAATTTGATAAAACGGGTTAGGTGAGATCACCACAGGCTTATGGGTGCTGGTATCGATCACCGCTTGGGTAAAGGCAAATAATGCTTCTCTGGTGCCTGCAACGGGCAGCACATTAGCCTCTGGGTCTATGGCAAGGTGGGGCAACGAAAAGCGCACCTCAAGCCAACGGCTAATAGTTTCACGGAGTTCTAGGCTGCCTTTGGTGGTTGGGTACAGGGCGAGTTTGTCTATGCTATCGCGCAATTTCTGTTTGACAAATTCTGGAGCTGGGTGCTTTGGTTCGCCAATAGATAGTGCTATATGGCTTAAATCTTTGGGTGGCTCGATGCCTGCCTTAAGTTGCTTAAGTTTCTCAAAGGGGTAGGGGTGCAGCTGCTGTAAATTAGAGTTCATTGTACGCCTGCAATTGGGTCGCTAAACTTTTGCTTGTTTTTTTGGTAGGCATTTCTCAATCCTGCTTGTCTGGAATATTACGAGAATCTAATTCATTACAGATTGTCTGCTGCAGATTTTCACCAAAGCCTACATCTGTCAGTGATTCGTGGTTGTAATCAGTCAGATAAAAAGTATCTTCTACACGCTCGCCCAAAGTAGTAATTTTTGCATTGTAAAGGTTGAGCCCATAGCGCAAAAATATGCTAGCTAGATGCGCTAATAGCCCAGGGCGATCAGGCGTAACAACTTCGAGTATTGAGGTATTGGTTTCGCTGTCATTGACCAGAGAAGTCACAGTTTTTAATGTGAAGTTTTTTAGCTGTCGAGGGGTGCGACGCGAGATATCAAAGCTAACACTGCTGGGGTCTGTAATGCCTTGATTAATGGTATCAATTACCAACTTGCAGAGGTTAGTGTCTTTGCCAATAGGCTGGTCATTGTCGTCCAGAACATAGAACACATCAAAGGCACGATTGTCGTTAGTCGTGTGTAATCGAGCGTCCTGAATGTTGAGTTGCAGCTGGTCTAGTACCGCCGCAATAATGGCAAAAATATTTTGTTGATCTGTGGCGTGAACAAATATTTGTGTGGCTACAGGAACTTCGACGCCGACATCTCGCATAAGAATAACTGGGTCGTCGATATTGTCGTTAGCAGCAATCGCTTGAGTAAAGCTGGCGATGTCTTCGACGCGCTCGCGCAGGAAAAATTCTTCATCGACATCATTCCACACGCTAAGTGCTTGCTGCTCGGTAATCTGCTGTTCATTTAACAGGCGAAGTGCGGCTGTTTTGGCGTACTCGACCCAATCTGACTTGTCGATGGGAACACCAAGGCCCTGTTGCAGTGCACGCTTGGTTTCGAAATACAGGTTGCGCATCAACAAGCCTTTCCAGTCTGTCCAGAGCCTGGGGTTGGTTGCGTTAATGTCGGCTACCGTGAGTACATAGAGCAAGTCGAGATGCCACATGTCACCACAGTGTTTGGCAAACTTGTAAATCACGTCTGGATCAGATGTGTCTTCCCGCTGGGAGACTGTGGACATCAGAAGGTGATTTTCAACCAGCCATTGGAGTAATTTTATTTCTTGAGATCGCAGACCGTGGCGTTCGCCGAACTCTGCAATGTCCTTGGCGCCAAGTATCGAATGATCACCACCACGACCTTTGGCCACGTCATGATAGAGAGCTGCAATAATAAGTAGTTCTGGTTTAGGTAAATTCTTAAAGATGTGGGCGCAAACAGGGAATTGCTCAGCGACTTCCGGGCGAGTCAGGCGCCTAATATTGCGCACCACTTCTAACGTGTGCACATCTACTGGATAGATATGGAAAAGATCGTGCTGGGTCTGGCCGACAATTTTTCCGAACTCGGGAAGATAACTGCCGAGAATGCCGTAGCGATTCATACGCTGTAGCTGGATTGACAGCATGTAGGGAGCCCGCAGTAGGCGCATAAAGAGTTCCCGATTAACAGGGTCGGCTCTGAAATCGTCGTTGATCAAATTTCTATGCAGGCGAATCTGCCTAATGGTTGAGGCGCGAATGCCGGTGACATTTTCGTTTTCACCTGCAATGACAAAGAGTTCAAGTAGGGCCGAGGGCCTATCTATAAAGACTGTCTCGCTGGTGGTATCCAAATAGTTGTCACGAATGACAAAACGGTCATTAATGGGTACCACTCGTTTAGTTTTATCTTTTTGATAGATCGCTTCGTCGAGATACTGTAAGAGTACATCGGTGAGCTCGCGAATCGATAGCACTGCGCGGTAGTAGCGCTGCATAAACTTCTCGACACCGAGTCGCCCTGGGCTATCGGTATAGCCAAACATGGTGGCAAGCTTACGTTGGTAATCAAAGAGTAGGCGCTCTTCTGGGCGGTCGGCAATAAGATGCAGGCCGTAGCGAACCTTCCACAGAAATTCTTCTTCCCGGCGTAGGGTTAAATATTCTTCGTCAGATAAAAACCCTGCATCCACTAGCTGGGAGCGTCGATCAACTTGAAAGTGTCGCTTGGCGGTCCAGTTGATTAGCTGAATATCTCGCAGTCCACCCGGGGCTTCCTTTACGTTGGGTTCGAGGTTGTACTCGGTATCATCGTGTTTGCGGTGACGGGCACTTTGCTCGTCAATTTTGCCGCGATAAAAATTGCTCGATGACCATATTTTGTTGGGCCCGGTCTTTTTTAGCATTATTTCGCGCAATGCTTCATCGCCGCATAGCAGCCTGGTTTCCATGAGGTTGGTTGCGACGGTGATGTCGGCTTTGGCTTCTTCTACGCATTGGGCGAGAGAGCGGACGCTGTGGCCTATCTTGAGTTGAATATCCCATAAAAAAGTTAGGAACTGTTCGATACTCTCGCGATATTTTTGTGGCCGATTGCGGCGCATCAGAATAAGCAGGTCGATGTCGGAATGCGGGTGCAGCTCTCCGCGGCCATAGCCTCCAACGGCAAGAAGACTAATATTGTCGTCCCACTCAAAGCGACTCCAGGCATAGTCAAGAATAAGATCAGCGAATTGCGCGGCTTCATTAACCAGCCTATGTACTTCTTCACCCTCGTGAAAGCGATTATTGAAGTGGCTTTGAGCAGCGGCCAGGGCGTTGCGGAACACGGTAACAGGATCGCCTTCGACCAAGTCAGCGGCAAAGCGCTTTTGGTCAAAGAACATTGGGCTCATAAGTTCGGGCCGGAGGGCTACAGTGTTGGCTAACATTGTTTTACATTCTCGTGCTGTGATTGAAGGGCAGACTTGGGCTAGGCTAAAGTCAGGCTAAAGTCAGGCTAAAGTCAGGCTAGGGATAGACTTTAGGAGGCAAAAGTTAGAAAGATTCTTCACCGCGAGCGGTAAATACTTCAACACCATCTGCGGTGACTAGCATGGTGTGCTCCCACTGGGATGAGAGTCGCCCGTCCAGAGTTTCAACGGTCCAGCCATCACGTTTGAGCTTGGTTTGGTGCTTGCCTGCATTGATCATCGGTTCGATGGTAAAAGTCATGCCTTCTAAAAGCTCGAGTCCGGTGCCGGGACGCCCGTAATGCAGTATTTGTGGCTCCTGATGAAACTCAGGCCCTATGCCGTGGCCACAGTAGTCGCGGACAACGGAATAATAGTTAGCTTCTGCATGGGTTTGGATTGCATGGCCGATATCACCCAGACGTACTCCGGGGCGAACCATTTCAATACCTTTATACATGCACTCTTGGGATACTTTGATAAGTCGCTCGGCATGGCTGGCCACAGTGCCAACTTGATACATCTTACTGGTATCTCCGTACCAACCGTCTTTGATAACAGTGACATCAATATTGATGATATCGCCATTCTTAAGAATCTTTTTGTCGGCAGGTATTCCGTGGCAGACGACCTGATTGACCGAAGTGCAAACAGATTTTGGAAAGCCGCGGTAGCCTAGGCAGGCTGGAATAGACTTCTGTACATTGACTATATGTTCATGGCAGATTCGGTCGAGCTCTTCGGTGGTGACGCCGGGAACCACATACTCACCGATTAGTTCGAGCACTTCGGCTGCCAGCCTGCCGGCTACACGCATTTTTGCAATTTGATCTGGGGTACGAAGCTCTACAGTCATTGTTGATCTCAAGGGACTTAATAATGGCAGTATTGTACCCATCTATGACCCTTTGAGGGAGTGTTTGGGGGTAATTTCATAGGCGAAATTGCAATTGTGAACATTTTGCCCGCCAATGCTTGGCTAGGAGGCGGTTAGGTCGTTGTAGTTTGTGTGCGTTTTTGCTTTATATGGCTCTGTGGTTATGGTATAAAGCGCGCCGTTGTAGGGATGTCCTTGCAGCGGTAAATTGAAACTAAACGACACACACATTCCGACACGATGTTCTGGGTGCCTTTTAAGCGGCAAATTAACATGCTTATATTGGTTGATCATTGGGGGATGTGGAGGCTTAACCCCAAGAGGAAATCTTATGTCTATTGTCAGTATGCGCGATATGTTGCAGGCTGGTGTGCATTTCGGCCACCAAACCCGCTTCTGGAACCCCAAAATGAGCCAGTACATCTTCGGCTCACGTAACAAAGTTCATGTCATAAACCTTGAGCACACAGTGCCAGCCTTTAACGAAGCATTAGAAATTCTGCGTGTTGAAGCTGCCAAAGGTAATCAAATTCTTTTTGTTGGCACCAAGCGTGCTGCACAAAAAATTGTTAAAGAGCAAGCAGAGCGTTGTGGCATGCCTTATGTCAGCCACCGCTGGTTGGGCGGCATGCTTACTAACTACAAAACTATTCGTGCGTCTATCCGTCGTTTCCGTGAACTGGAAACTCAGGAAGCTGATGGTACTTTTGAGAAGCTGACCAAGAAAGAAGTCCTCATGCGCACGCGTATGAAGATTAAGCTTGAGAACAGCATCGGTGGTATCAAGGATATGAATGGTCTGCCTGATATTTTGTTTGTGGTTGACGTCGATCACGAGCGCATTGCTATTAACGAAGCTAACAAGCTGGGTATTCCAGTTGTTGGTATCGTTGACACCAACAGTAACCCTGATGGTGTTGACTACGTTATTCCTGGTAATGACGATTCGATCCGTGCCATTAAGCTGTATGCAGCATCTGTTGCTGATTCAGTTCTTGAGGGCAAGGCTCAGTCTGCAGTTGTTACTAGCAAGGACGAGTTTGTTGAAGAAGTAGCCGCAGAGGCAGCTCCGGCTGTTGAAGCTGCTCCTGCTGAGACCGTTGCTGCTAAAGAAGCTGCGCCAGCTCCAGTAGAGGCTGCTCCAGCTCCAGCAGAAGCTGCGCCTAAAGAAGCTGCGTCGGAGTAATTCCGGCTGGTCTTTTTATTCGGCCCAGCTTATTCGGCCCAGTTTATTCGGTTCGATTTAATAGGCCCAAGTTAATAGGCCCGATGTATTAGGGTAGCTAAGTAACAAGACAAAGGGGGGCACTGCCCCCTTTTCTCCAACTGATTAAATGTTTTAGAGAGGAATACAATGTCACAGGTAACAGCATCTTTAGTGAAAGAGCTGCGAGATCGCACTGGTCTAGGCATGATGGAATGTAAGAAGGCACTGGCTGAGTCTGGAGCTGATGTCGATAAGGCAATCGAAGAATTACGCAAGTCTAGTGGTATGAAAGCAGCCAAAAAAGCAGGCCGAACGGCAGCTGATGGTATCGTTATGTTTAAAACTGATGGTTCCTACGGCGTGCTTGTAGAAGTGAACAGTGAAACAGATTTTGCTGCTCGCGATGAAGGCTTCAAGGGCTTTGTTAGCTCAGTGCTAGACGCTAGCTTTACGGCTAAGCAGACAGATATTCCTACATTGATGGCTGGCGGCTTAGAAACAGCTCGCGAAGCATTGGTGCAGAAAATTGGCGAGAACATCTCTGCCCGTCGTGCTGGCGCTATTGATGCTCCAGTGGTTGGTGGCTATGTGCACAGTAACAATCGCATTGCGGTTATTGTTGGTCTTACCGGTGGCACTGAAGAGCTGGCGAAAGATGTGGCTATGCATATTGCAGCGGTAAACCCTGCAGTAGTGAACTCAGATCAAATGCCTGCTGACGTAATTGCGGCTGAGAAAGAGATTTATGCAGCCCAGGCTCGCGAGAGCGGTAAGCCAGAAGAGATTATTGAAAAGATGATCGGTGGCCGTGTCAGTAAGTTCTTGAAAGAGAGCAGCCTGATTGACCAGCCGTTTGTTAAAGACCCAGATGTTACAGTTGGCAAGTTAGTTGCTGCTGCTGGCGCTGAGGTTGTGTCTTTTGTCCGCTTTGAAGTGGGCGAAGGTATCGAAGTTGAAGATGTTGATTTTGCTGCAGAAGTAGCCGCTCAGGTTGCAGGTGCTAGCGAATAAATAGATAGGAGCAGATATGCCAACCGCCGGTAAAGAGAAAAAGTACAAACGTATCCTTCTCAAACTTAGTGGTGAAGAGCTTATGGGTGAAGAGGGCTTCGGGATTGATCCCAAGGTTCTCGATCGCATGGCGCTCGAAATCGGACAGCTTGTTGGTATAGGTGTACAGGTCGGTTTAGTTATCGGCGGTGGTAATCTGTTTCGTGGAGCCGCGCTAAATGCAGCTGGTATGGATCGAGTAACTGGCGACCATATGGGTATGCTGGCCACAGTGATGAATGCTCTGGCCATGCGTGACGCTCTGGAACGCACAAATATTTCCTCCCATGTTATGTCATCGATTCCGATGAGTGGTGTTGTTGAACACTATGATCGGCGTCGTGCTATCCGCTATATTAAAGACGGTGACGTCGTTATTTTTGCGGCTGGTACCGGCAACCCGTTTTTCACTACTGATTCTGCAGCCTGCCTGCGGGGTATCGAGATTGATGCCGATGTGGTTTTGAAAGCCACTAAGGTCGATGGCGTGTACTCGGCAGATCCAATGTTGGAACCTTCTGCTGAACTCTACACCCATTTAACCTATGATCAGGTACTGGACAAAAAACTCGGCGTGATGGACCTGACGGCCATATGTTTGTGTCGTGAGCACAATATGCCGCTCAGAGTTTTTCGCATGTCAAAACAGGGAGCTTTACTGAACCTAGTCGTTGGCGGTGCCGAGGGCACGCTAATCGAAGAGGGATAAGGGGTCGTTTGAAATGATTGAAGAGTTAAAGCAAGACGCAGAAGAACGCATGTCTAAGGCAATAGATGCCTTGGCCAGTGCCTTTAATAAAATTCGTACCGGTCGAGCACATCCTAGTATTCTGGATGGCCTGTCCGTTGACTACTACGGTGTTGATACACCTCTGAGTCAGGCGGCGTCCATTTCCATAGAAGACGCGCGCACATTGGCGGTTACCCCTTGGGAAAAAGCACTAGTCCCCGAGATTGAAAAAGCCATTATGAAGTCGGACCTGGGTTTAAACCCATCTACAGCTGGCACGGTTATTCGTGTGCCGCTCCCCGCATTGACTGAGGAGACTCGCAAGCATTACGGCAAACAGGCTAAGGCCGAAGCTGAGGGTGCCAGAGTTTCTATCCGCAACATTCGTCGGGATGTTATTTCAGATGTTAAAGATCTGCAAAAAGCTAAAGACATCAGCGAAGATGAGGAGCGTAAAGCTCAGGACGATGTGCAGAAGATCACAGATCGCTTTGTTGCAAAAGTTGAAGAGGCGCTTGCGGCTAAAGAAAAGGATTTGATGGAGATTTAATCTCCATATTCCTAAGGCCATGGCTGATTCTGTCTCCATAGTATCTACCCACCCGCTAAAGCACGTTGCGATCATCATGGATGGCAACAATCGCTGGGCTAAGCAACGTGGCCTAGGCGGTATTGCTGGCCATGAGGCTGGCGTTGAGCGTATCCGTGACACCCTTAAAGCGGCGAAGAGCCACAATATAGACACCGTAACTCTGTTTGCCTTTAGCAGTGAAAACTGGAAGCGTCCAGAGTTAGAAGTTCGCGGCTTAATGTCACTATTTTCCTCCTATCTTAAAAAAGAAGGCAAAGCCCTTCGCGACGACGGCGTGCGCCTTAAGGTTGTGGGCAGCCGCAGTCATTTTAGCGACCGGTTAAAACGTCTTATTCAAGATACAGAGACCATGACAGCCAATGGCAAGTTTACTCTCTATTTATGTGTTGATTACGGTGGCCGCTGGGATATTGCTCGCACGGCGCAATCGTTAGCGACTGAGGTTCAGCTGGGCCGAGTGAGACCTTCCGATATCAGCGAAGATATGTTTGCTAAGTATATGAAACAAGATGGCATCCCAGATCCGGATCTTTGTATTCGCACGGCGGGTGAACAGCGAATTAGTAACTTCTTGCTCTGGCAGATGGCTTACACAGAGTTGTATTTCGCCAATTGCTACTGGCCTGATTTTGATGCCAAGGCGTTGGAGTTAGCGGTTGCTGAGTACTACTCAAGACAGCGTCGCTTTGGTCTTCGTGATGGTAATGACACCAGCTTAGACAACAGCTCCGCTAGCAACTCTGATAGCAACTCTGATAGTGCTAACGGCCCCGATAACGACAAATCCTCTGCGCTGGATACAGGTGATACAGCCCATGCTTAAACAGCGGTTTTTTACGGCAGTGGTTATGGCTGCGGTGTTTCTCGGGCTTTTGTTTGGCCTGTCAGCAACGGGTTTCTCTCTGGTGATACTGCTGTTGGTCATGGTCGCTGGCTGGGAATGGGCTGGTCTAGCAAATATTAAATCGAAGGCAGGCAAGGCCGCTTATTTGGGCCTACTTTTGGCTACATTGGCGACCTATGGCTACTTTACCGGCTTAGGCTCTGCTTATGATGCAGAGATTGGAGTGCAGCTTAGCTTTTCGGCTATTGGGCTCTGGGCGGTTATCTTTCTTTGGATTCAGGGCTATCCTTCTAGCGCTATTTTCTGGTCGCCAAAGCCTATGTTGGCTCTGCTTGGGTTGATTCTGCTAGCCATGACATGGATCGCTGTGGTGACGATTTTACATGCTGAGTTTGGTCGTTGGTTGCTGCTGCTCGCAATTGTAATCGTTGTACTAGCCGATATTGGTGGCTATATCGCAGGCAAATTATTTGGTAAACATAAGCTGGCTCCTATTGTCAGCCCCGGTAAAACCTGGGAGGGTTTTGCCGGTGGTATGTTGTTGCAGTTAGTCCTTATATCTGGCCTGTTTTGGTTGTTGCCTGATGTTGGTATCCGAGATCTGGCAGTATTGATTATTCCTGTTGCCCTCTATTCAGTGATGGGCGATCTATTCGAAAGTATGCTCAAGCGTCATGCTGGAGTAAAAGACAGTAGCAATCTGCTGCCTGGTCACGGCGGGGTGCTCGATCGTATCGATGGCATCATGTCGGCCATGCCGTTATTTCTCGTTCTGCTATCGCAAACGCGTCCCTTTTAATCAATGCAATCCATCACAATACTTGGTGCAACGGGCTCGATTGGTGAAAGCACTCTAGACGTGATCGCCCGACATCCTGACAAGTATTCTGTCTTTGCCCTAACCGGCAACACACAAATTCAAAAACTCGCAACCCAGTGCCTACTCCATCGAGCCCAGTTTGCTATTGTAAATGATGCAGCTGCGGCGTCTCAGTTACGTGAGCTGCTGCTGGCTACTGGATGCAAAACTGAAGTGCTGCACGGTATTGAAGCCCTCTGTCAGGTATCTAGTGCAGTGCAGGTCGATACAGTTATGGCTGCTATTGTTGGCGCAGCTGGCCTGGTACCCACATTGGCTGCGGTAAAAGCCGGTAAGAAAATACTACTCGCCAATAAAGAGTCTTTAGTGATGGCTGGCGGGCTATTTATGCAGGCAGTTAAGGCCTCAGGCTCGGTGCTACTGCCTATTGATAGCGAGCACAATGCAATATTCCAATGTCTGCCCGCTAACTACGAGCAGGCAGCGTTATCTGGGGTGAGTAAGCTACTGCTGTCTGCCTCTGGTGGTCCATTTCGTGGCTGGTCTCTCGGACAGATGGCCGCTGTGACTCCAGACCAAGCCTGTGCACATCCCAACTGGAGCATGGGTCGCAAGATATCCGTTGACTCTGCATCCCTCATGAATAAAGGGCTTGAGCTAATCGAAGCCTGCTGGCTGTTTAATATGCACGCATCGCAGATCGAAGTAGTTGTGCATCCCCAGAGCGTGATTCACAGTCTGGTGCAGTATACCGATGGCTCTGTGCTCGCCCAGCTGGGTAACCCAGATATGCGCACACCCATTGCCCATGCACTGGCCTGGCCCGATCGTATTGAATCTGGCGTGGCAGATTTGAATCTCTTTGAGATTGCCCGGTTGGATTTTGAGCAGCCCGATATTAAGAGCTTTCCCTGTCTTCAGCTGGCCTTTGATGCCGCTGCCGCTGCGGGTGATGCTCCTGCTATTCTCAATGCCGCCAATGAAGTTGCTGTGCAGGCTTTTCTCGATGAACGCATTAGTTTTACTCAAATTGCCGAGGTGGTTGATAATACCCTCTCGGGCCTTGATTATAGTGAACCAGACGGCCTTGACGCAGTCCAAGAGTCCGACCTAAAAGCGCGTTACCATAGCGCTAATTATATTGCAGAGATTGAGTCCTAGTTTATGGAATTAGTGCAGACCATTTTTTACTTCTTTATTGCCCTAGGTGTGGTGGTTACCATCCATGAGTTCGGTCATTTTTGGGTGGCTCGTCGCTGTGGTATCAAAGTTGAACGATTCTCTATTGGTTTTGGCAAGCCGCTTTTAAAATGGCGAGATAAGCAGGGCACCGAGTTTGTTTTTGCCCTGTTGCCCTTGGGCGGCTATGTAAAGATGCTTGATGAGCGTGAGGGTAATGTCAGTGATGAGGACTTACCGTCATCCTTCAATCGAAAAACCGTGTGGCAGAGGATGGCAGTGGTTAGTGCCGGCCCCATGGCCAATTTTGTACTGGCGACCGCAGTGTTTTTTGTTATTTTTCTGGGTGGTGAGCAAGGCTTGGCGCCAGTTGTTGGTCAGACTAAGCTGGATTCTGTTGCCAGCCAGTCGGGTTTTGAGCCCGGTATGGAAATTATTGCGGTCAATGGCGTCCCGACCAATACTTGGTCATCTGTGTCTAGGCAGTTATTTGGGTTTATAGGGTCTAGCGGCGAAATTCCTTTTACCGTGCGCTACCAAGATTCCGATTTAAAATATGATTTGGCCGTGCCTGTCGAGAGCTGGCTGCGAGAAGTTGAAGACCCAATGCCAATGCGAGAGCTGGGTATTAGCCCACCCTTTGAGTTGGAAAGTTTGTCTCTTGCTGAGGTATTTGAAGACGGAGCTGGCTTCAAGGCTGGCCTGCAGGCGGGGGATAGGTTGGTAACCATCAATGGTCAGGCGATTACCAATGTTAATGAGTTTGTCGATACTGTTGCTGGCAGTACCGAAGCGGCAGTTTTTTTGGGTATTGAGAGAGCATCGCAGAATCTACTAATCGAAGTAACTCCCTTGCTCACTGATAGAGAGGGTGTACAGGTAGGGCAGTTGGGCGTGCAGCTGGCTTCTAGTGGCAAGTACCCGGAGGGTTTGATTCGCTCTGTGGATTACAGCGTTATTGGGGCACTGTTAAGAGGCGCAACCGAGACGGCAAATACCAGTATTTTTGTGGTCAAATCTATCGGCAAGCTGATTGTCGGAGACCTTTCGCCAAAGAACCTTAGCGGGCCAATTACCATCGCCAAAGTAGCCGGTGATAGCGGTAGGTCTGGAGGTGACAATTTTATTCGCTTTGTCGCTATTCTCAGTATAATGCTCGGCGTAATGAATCTATTGCCTGTTCCTGTGTTGGACGGCGGTCATCTCATGTATTACTTGATTGAGGTGATAAAAGGTTCTCCTGTTTCTGATCAAATTCAGATGGTGGGATATAAAGTAGGGTTTGCCATGTTGATGGGTCTGATGGTTGTGGCCACATACAACGATGTAGCGCGGGCGTTTTAACGCGTAAACACTAACTGACTAATTGGGTTCCATTATCTACATGAAGCAGCTTTTAACAGGTCTACTTTTTATATTATGTACTCTCTCGCCGTCGTTGCATGCAGAGGTTTTCCAAGTTGCTGATATCCGTATTGAGGGTTTGCAGCGTGTATCTGCAGGTACCGTATTTGCGGCTCTCCCGATCAGTGCCGGTGATTTGGTCGACGAACCCGCGATTCGTGAAGCCACAAGGTCACTTTTTCGCACAGGCTATTTCTCCGATGTAGTAATGGCACGTGAGAACAGTATTTTGGTCATTGGCTTGGCTGAAAGGCCAGCAGTTACCGAGATAAATCTAGAGGGTAACAAGGCCATTGAAACCGATCAGCTGCTTGATGCGCTGCGGGATAATGGCTTGGCTGAGGGCCAGATCTTCCGCCAGGTGATTCTTGAGGGCATGACTCAAGAACTACAGCGCCAATATGTTTCCCAGGGTCGCTACGGCGCCCTAGTTAAAACAGAAGTCAAAACACTGCCGCGCAATCGCGTTGCAGTCAATATCGATATTGAAGAGGGCGATGTCGCAAAAATTCGTCATATCAATATTGTTGGCAACACAGACTTTAGTGAATCAGAGCTGCTCGATACCTTTGAACAAAACACTACAGGTTGGTTGTCGTGGATTTCTAGCAACGATAAGTACAGCAGAGAAAAACTGTCCGGTGATTTAGAAACCCTTGAAACCTGGTATCTCGATCGCGGCTATCTAAAGTTTGCAGTGGACAGTACACAGGTATCCATTAGTCCGGATAAAGAGTCGGTCTTCATTACCATTAATATTGATGAAGGCGATGTGTACACCATTGGCGGTATAGAGCTGTCTGGTGAGTTAAAAATACCTGAGACTCAAGCGAGAGCATTGATTATTATGAAAGAAGGCATGACCTTCTCTCAGACATTAATGACGACTTCTAGCGAATACATTACCCGCCGTCTAGGTAACGAAGGCTATACCTTTGCCGAAGTGGCTGGTTATCCCGAAGTTGATGAAGAAGAAAAAACGGCAACCATTACGTTTGTAGTAACACCGGGCATGCGCGCCTATGTGCGTCGAGTAGAGTTTCGTGGCAATACTAAAACTGCCGATGATGTTCTACGCCGAGAAATGCGTCAGATGGAAGGTGGTTCTGCTAACAACATGCTAATTGAACATTCTAAAGTAATGCTTGAGCGCCTTGGCTTTTTCAAAGAAGTCACGGTTGAGAATGTTCCTGTCCCAGGCACCAATGATCAAATCGATGTGGTATACAGCGTGGAAGAACAGCCCTCAGGTTCCGTCGGTGCTAGTGTCGGTTACGCTCAGGGTACCGGACTTATTTTGGGTGCCAACCTCAGCGAGAATAACTTCTTAGGCACAGGCAAGCAGGTAGGCATAGGTGTCAATCGCAGCACCTATCAGAGCTCTTTGAACTTTAGCTATTCTGAGCCTTACTTTACGGTTGATGGCGTTAGCGTTGGTTATAACATCTATTCCAGAGAGACAGATTACGACCGTATTAACGTGGCGAGTTTCTCCACCAACACCTTTGGTGGTGGTGTTAACTGGAGCTACCCGATTTCTGATATTCAACGTATTGGCCTGGGTTTTGGCTACGAGAATTTGGACCTGAGAACAGGCTCTTTTGCGTCGAGAGAAATTAGCGATTTCGTGAGCGCCAATGGTGACAAGTTTGACGTGTTTAACTTCAACATTAACTGGGCAAAGTCGACCTTAAACCGCGGTGTCTTTGCAACTCGCGGTAACTCTCAGCGTGTCAGCCTTGACCTAGCACTTCCCGGTTCTGGTTTGGAATACTACAAGGTGAACTACAGCGCAGAATATCTGCGTGGCTTGGGTCGCTCATTAACATTAAAGGTAAGGGCAGATTTGGGCTATGGCGAGAGCTACGGTGCGACTACCGCGCTGCCTTTCTTTAAAAACTTCTATGGTGGCGGTTTTGGTTCTGTTCGTGGCTTTGAGCGAAACACTCTTGGGCCTCAGGATACCCCCTGTAATTTTGCCGATCCTCCCTGCACCACCGGATTTATCGATGACCCAGATCCGATTGGTGGCAATGTTAAAGTTGAGTTTGGTGCAGAGGTTATTTTCCCACTGCCATTCTTAAAAGATCAGCGCTCGGTACAGTCATCATTTTTCTTTGATGCGGGTAATATTTTCAACACTAAATGTGGTGAATCTCAGGCAAATTGTTTTAAGCCTGATGCAGGCGAGTTGCGTTATGCTGTCGGCGTGGGTGCAACATGGTTAAGTGGCTTTGGTCCTATCACGTTTAGTTTGGCCAAACCTCTTAATGCAAGTGACTTAGACGAAGCAGAAGTATTTCAGTTCTCGTTGGGTAATCAATTTTAATAATAGGTGGGAGAAGTATTGTGGGTAATGTAAAAGCTTTTGTTTTAGTCGTTTTGACAAGTCTGTCTGCAGCAACATCAGTGAATGCAGTCGCGGAGACTAAAATTGCTGTGATTGATATTAATTCGGCTATTTTTGCCTCAGAGCCTGCACGGGCACGCGTTAAGCAGGCCGTTGAAAGTGCCGATTTTGTTGCACTCAAAGCTAAGCTTGAAGGCTCGACTGCCGATTTCCAAGCACTGGCAAAAGAAGCAGAGTCTAAGCGCCTTACCTGGTCTCAGGAAGAAGCCGCAGCTCACCAGAAGAAAATGGAATATGTGAAGGCAGATGCTGAACTTGCTAACCGTAAGATCCAGGCAGAACAGCAGCAGTTACAGCAAAAAATTCAGCAAGAGTTTATGCCGCAACTACAAAAAGTGATTGGTGAAATTGTTAAAGAAGAAGGCATCACTGTTTTGCTGCGCCAAGAAGCCGTTATCATAGCTGCGTCAGAGAATAATCTGACTGCTAAGGTTATCGACCGTTTAAATAAATCTAGTAAATAGCACTGCTGCTAAATTAGTCGTTAGCAGAGCGCTGTCATGAATCACGATTATTCCCTGACCGAAATTGCCGAGTTTCTCAATGCTGAGTTGCGCGGTGATGGGTCGGTGCGGATAACGGGCCTGAATACATTACAGGATGCAGCGGCAGGGGATCTAGCCTTTTTGGCTAACCCTAAATATGCCAGTCAGCTGTCTGGGAGTAGTGCCGAGGCAGTGATGCTCAAAGCTGAGCAGGCTGAAGCTTTTGCTGGCAACTGCCTGATTTTAGACAACCCCTATCTTGGCTATGCAAAAATAACCGCTTGGTTCACAACGGTTTCTTGCGCTGTGGCCGGTATTCATTCCAGCGCTGTTGTTCACGACAGTGCTGAGGTTGAAGACGATGTTTATATAGGCCCCAATGTGGTGATTGATGCGGGCGTTAAAATCGCATCGGGCTGCTCAATATCGGCCAATAGTCATGTTGGATCTGGTTCGGTTCTGGGTCAGAATTGCCAGATAGCCAGTAATGTTTCTATATATCACGATGTGGTACTAGGTAGCGGAGTTACCGTTCATAGCGGTTCTGTGATTGGCGCTGATGGATTTGGTTTTGCACCAAAAGCTGAGGGTGGCTGGCAGAAGATTCACCAGATTGGTGGCGTCAGAATTGGTAACAATGTTGAGATAGGAGCCTGTACCACGATTGATCGAGGTGCTCTGGCTCATACGGTTATTGGCAATGGCGTTATTCTAGATAACCATGTGCAGATAGCCCATAACTGTGTTATCGGTGACAACAGTGCTCTGGCCGCTTACTCTGGCCTTGCCGGTAGTGCCAATATAGGGCGTAATTGTATTCTGGGTGGCGATGCCTGTGTGGTTGGTCATGTCACGATCTGTGATAACGTCATGCTCACAGCAAGAACCTTAGTGACTAAAAATATTACCGAGCCAGGTTCGTATTCGTCCGGCAGCACGCCCATGATGAAAACGACAGATTGGCGCAAAAATTCGGTTCGTATCGGTCAGCTAAATGATATGGCCCACCGTCTCAAAAAAATTGAGAACGAAAAATAAAACAGACTGGGTAGTTGCCTATTGGGTTGCTGCGGCTAAAAGCCTAAGAAGCATAGGCTCGGTACGTTAGAAATTAGACGTTAATTGATGAGGCTTGAATTGGATTCTGTCATGAATGTAAATGAAATAATGGACTTGTTGCCACATCGTTATCCGTTTCTGTTGGTCGATAGGGTGACAGAAATAGTGCCAGGCGAAAGTATTGTCGCCTATAAAAATATCACTATTAACGAAGATGTCTTTAATGGCCATTTTCCCGGTGCGCCGATTTTTCCTGGAGTAATGATTGTCGAAGCCATGGCTCAGGTCTCTGGTCTTTTGGGCTTTGCTACTACCGGAGAAAAAGCCGACGACGGTAAGCTTTATCTATTCGCCGGTGTTGATAAGGTGCGTTTTAAACGTCCTGTAGTGCCAGGAGATAAGTTGGTATTAACCTCAGAGATTGATGCCGTAAAGCGCAACATTTGGCGCTTTAAAACCACGGCCACAGTCGATGGCAAGACCGCCTGCGAAGCGGTTCTACTCTGCGCCTATCAGGATAGAGATACCCTAGCATGATTGATCCTAGAGCCATTGTTGATCCCTCAGCTGTACTTGGCGAAAACGTCAGTATTGGCCCTTGGACGATTATTGGCGCGGACGTTGAAATTGGTGACGGCTGTGAAATCGCCTCCCATGTTGTGGTTAAAGGCCCGACAGTCATGGGCTGTAATAATAAGATTTATCAGTTCTCTACCATTGGTGATGACACCCCGGATTTGAAATATAACGGTGAGCCAACCAGATTAGTGATCGGCGATAACAACGTTATCCGTGAAGGTGTAACCATTCACCGTGGCACCGTTCAGGATAATAGTGAGACTCGTATAGGTAGTGATAACCTCTTAATGGCCTACGTGCATGTTGGTCATGACTGTGTGATTGGCAATCATGTCATCATGGTGAACAACTCAGCTATTTCTGGCCATGTCACTGTTGGTGACTGGACTATTTTGTCCGGGTATTCATTGGTACATCAGTTTGTCCATATTGGTCCCCATTGCTTTGTTGGCCCCGCCGCTTTTATCTACCATGATGTTCCTGCTTTTGTGACTGCTTTTGGTAGCCCAGCAGAGCCACGAACAATCAATAGAGAAGGTCTTAAGCGCAGAGGCTACAGCGTCGAACAGATCGCGCTGGCTAACAAGGCTTATAAGCTGCTTTATCGCCGCGGGCTTCAGCTAGAAGAGGCCTTAACTGCCATCGCAGAGCTGGGTGACGACGAGATAATTACCATGTTGCTTACCTCTCTTGAGAGCTCCAGCCGCGGTATCATCCGTTAATTCATGAATGCCCAACCGCAGGTCTTCGCGATGGTCGCTGGAGAAGCCTCAGGTGACATCCTGGGCGCTGATCTTATTCGCGCTCTAAAAAAACGTTTTCCCGACGCCATCTTTGAAGGTATCGGCGGGCCTAAGATGCAGGCTGAAGGCTTTCATTCGCTGTTTGAAATGGATCGTCTATCGGTGATGGGGTTTGTTGAGCCTCTCAAGCGTCTGCCAGAACTTCTGAAGATTCGCCGCAGTATTATCCAGCGTTATAAAAATAATAGCCCCGCGGCTTTTATAGGTATCGACGCACCTGATTTTAATACCACCATAGAACTTAAGCTTCGCATTGCCGGAGTAAAAACCGTTCATTATGTGAGTCCTTCGGTATGGGCTTGGCGACAGGGCCGAATCAAGAAAATTAAGCAGGCAGTGGATCTAATGCTCTGCCTGTTGCCCTTTGAGACTGAGTTTTACCAGCAGCATAATGTTGCGGTGCGCTTTGTGGGCCATCCTTTAGCGGGGCAGTTTCCCGAGCAACCGAATACTGCTCAGGCTCGCAAAAAGTTGGGTCTAGACCCCGAATTGCCTGTGCTCTGCATTATGCCTGGTAGCAGGTCCGGTGAGATTGAGTTGTTGGCTGAGTTGTTTCTTGAAACGGCGCGGGTACTAAGACAAAGTATTGGTGCCGACCTACAGCTGGTGATTCCTGCGGCTAATGGGGAACGCCACCGTCAACTTAGTCAGATTTTGGCGACTATGCCTGACCTCAAGGTGACCCTGTTGCAGCAAAACTCCCATTTAGCAATGGAGGCCGCAGACGTTGTGTTACTGGCTTCTGGAACCACGGCTCTTGAAGCAATGTTGCTCAAGAAGCCTATGGTCGTGAGCTACCGGTTAGGGGCGCTGACCTGGAGATTGGTGTCACCCTTTATCAAGACTCCCTATGCGTCAATACCCAACTTGCTCGCCAGTCGGATGTTGGTGCCAGAATTTATTCAAGCCGATGCAACTGTTGTGAACTTAGCAGCCGCGGTGATAGATGCATTTGAACCTGAGCGGCGTGAGGCCTTGGTGGCAGAGTTTGATGAGCTGCACCATCAGCTGGCTGTTGATTCTGGGGCTATTGCCGCAGAGGCCATCGCCGAGTTAGTCGAGTCATGAAAGAGCCTAAGCCAAAGAAAGCATTAAAAGTACTCAAGGCTATTAAGTCGATTAAGCCGATTAAGCCGCTCAAACCGTTCAAACCACCAGCTGGCATTAAGTTATTGGCTGGGGTAGATGAAGTAGGGCGTGGCCCACTAGCAGGAGATGTGGTCACAGCCGCAGTAATATTGCCCGCCAATCACCGCATTGAAGGTTTGGCCGACTCTAAGGCTCTTTCAGCGCGACAGAGAGAAAATCTCTATAAAGATATTGTTAGCCATGCTACCTGTTGGTGCATAGGCCGAGCCTCTGTGGAAGAAATCGATCGCTTTAATATCTTACAGGCCACATTAATGGCCATGCGTCGTGCGGTGATGGGCCTAAAAATTCAGCCGGATTATGTGGCTGTTGATGGCAACCGTTTGCCCCAGTGGGAATATCCTGGAGAAGCCGTTATTAAAGGTGATGGTCGTGTAGAGGTCATTAGTGCCGCCTCTATTTTAGCTAAGGTGGTTCGCGATGCTGAGATGCTGGCCATGGATAGTAAATACCCCGGTTATGGCTTTGATAGCAACAAGGGCTATGGCACAGCACAGCATCTCGAAGCACTGCAGCGTAAGGGCCCAACCCCGATTCATCGGCGTTCCTTTGCACCGGTCAGGGATGGCTTGCAGCTTGAGCAGGCACCACTGTTTTAGCACAGTATGATTTAACGAATTATTCGATCGTTTGAGCGTTTAAAATTCACTTAACGCTTGAGTTAAAGTCGCTCAGGCTTTACATTCAAAGCCATAAAAAATACCACATATTTCGGGGTGCACTGAGTGAATTACGCAGAGATCACAGGCTGGGGCAAATACGCACCACCGCTACTAATGACCAATGATGATATGGCTAAAATTGTTGATACCAGCGATGAGTGGATATTCTCACGCTCGGGTATCCGCCAGCGCCATTACAGTCATGTCTCCACCGGCGAGATGGGTTGGTTAGCTGCCGAGCGAGCATTGGCCGCTGCTGGTATCGATGCGACTGATATTGATTTGGTTATACTGGGTTCAACCACTCCGGAAGAAATTTGCCCTAACACTGCGAGCTTTATTAAGAACAAGCTAGGTGCCCACAAGGCAGCGGCGTTTGACTTAAACTCTGCCTGCACAAGCTGGTTATATGGTCTTAATGTCGCCACAGATATGATTAAGTCCGGGTCGATTAAAAAGGCTGTCGTGATCGGTTCCGAGCGCATTTCACTGGCCATGGACTGGAGCAAACGAGAGTCCTGTTTTTTGTTCGGCGATGGCGCTGGTGCCGTTGTTATTGAAGCCTCAGAGAATAAGTCTGGTTTATTGTCAGCTCATATGAGTTGTGTGCCAGATAGTCGTGAATGCCTGCGTCTACCGAGCTGGGGCATGACAACCAAACACCTTACTGGTGACATCCATGTTTCCCTAGATTTTGAGGGTATGGAAATTTTTAAGAGTGCGGTTAAGGGCATGTCCGATTCAATTGCCGAAGTTCTTGAAAGGGAAGGGCTTACGCCTGAGGATATAGACCTATTTATTCCTCACCAAGCCAATGTACGTATTATTCAGGCTCTGGCTAAACGTATTGATTTCCCCATGGAAAAAGTGGTGGTCTGTATTGATGAATACGCTAATACCAGTGCCGCTGCAATTCCGTTGGCACTCTGCGATGCATTGGCCGAAAAAAGAGTAAAGCCCGGCATGACCATTCTCACTGCATCATTTGGCGCAGGCTTGAGTTGTGGTGCAGGTATTATTCGCTGGGGCGATAGAGTCGAGCCAAAGCAGCTATCCGATGCAGAGATTGCACCTTACGATGGCACTGTCTTCGATCTGATGAAAGAGAGTTTTGCCTATTATGGCGTGGATGCTCAGCACTTGCTGTCTAAATGAAACCGTACCTTTTATAACAATGGCCTAGCAGTTTATCTAAATGACCCAACAGTTTGTTCACCTAAGGTTACATTCCGAATACTCCCTCGTTGATGGCTTGGTGCGTATTAAACCGCTGGCCAAAAAGGTTGCGGAGATGGGCATGCCTGCGGTTGGGCTCACAGATTTTAATAATTTCTTTGGTCTGGTTAAGTTCTATAAAGCCGCTCAGGCAATGGGTGTTAAACCTATTCTTGGTGCCGATCTGTTATTGCTTGATGAGGATGGTGAAGGCAGCCCAACTCAGCTGGTGCTGTTGGTCGCAGATCAAATCGGCTATAAAAATCTCACTAAATTAGTCTCTCGAGCCTACCAAGAAGGGCAGCGCCTGGGTGTTCCAACCATTAAAAGATCCTGGTTGCCTGAGTATAGCGACGGCCTGATTGCCCTCTCTGGTGGTCGTGGTGGTGAGGTTGGTGTGGCACTGGTTTCCGGTAGAGAAGCCGATGCAGAACAACTTCTGCTTGAGTATATGCAGCTCTTTCCCAATCGCTTTTATTTGGAGTTACAGCGCACTGGCCGTGCCGATGAAGAAGACTATCTGCATGCTGCTGTTGGGCTGGCGAGTCGCTATAGCTGCCCGGTGGTCGCCACCAATGATGTACGGTTTCTTTCGGCTGATGAGTTTGAAGCCCACGAAGCTCGAGTCTGTATCCATGAAGGCCGAGCACTTGATGACCCCCGTCGTGAGCGCCGTTATTCAGACAATCAGTATTTGCGCAGTGCTGAAGAAATGGCCGAGTTGTTTTCTGACATTCCGGAAGCCTTACAAAATACCATAGAGATTGCCAAGCGCTGCACCTTAGAGATGCGCTTGGGCGAGTACTTTTTGCCCGACTACCCAATCCCCGATGGCCTGACTATTAATGAGTTCTTTATCAATGAGTCGGAGCAGGGCCTCGATCTGCGCCTGGCTAAATTATTTGACACTCAGGCCGCTGATTTTCCTGAGACCAAGCAGCGTTACACCGATCGTCTTAAGTTTGAGTTAGATATCATTATTCAGATGGGCTTTCCCGGCTATTTCCTGATCGTGATGGACTTTATTCGCTGGGCTAAAAATAACGATATTCCCGTCGGCCCTGGTCGCGGTTCTGGTGCAGGCTCTCTGGTGGCCTATGCGTTAAAAATTACTGATCTTGATCCCCTAGAATACGACCTGCTGTTTGAGCGTTTTTTGAACCCAGAGCGGGTTTCTATGCCCGATTTCGATATTGACTTCTGCATGGAGGGTCGCGATAAGGTGATCGCCTATGTGGCCGAGCAATACGGCCGTGACGCAGTGTCTCAGATCGTGACTTTCGGCACCATGGCAGCCAAGGCAGTAGTGCGAGATGTGGCTCGAGTGCAGGGCAAGTCCTATGGTCTTGCCGACAAACTCTCTAAGTTAATCCCCTTTGAAGTGGGCATGACTCTTGCGAAAGCGGTTGAACAAGAAGCAGAGCTAGAACAATTTCTCGCCCACGATGAAGAAGCCGCCGAGATTTGGAGCATGGCCCTGCAGCTTGAGGGTGTTTCTCGCAACTGCGGTAAGCACGCCGGTGGTGTGGTTATTGCCCCCACAGTAATTACCGACTTTTCGCCGATTTACTGCGACGATACCGGCGGCGGTATTGTTACCCAGTTTGACAAAAACGATGTTGAAGAAGCCGGTCTGGTTAAGTTTGATTTCTTGGGCCTGCGCACATTAACGATTATTGATTGGGCGGTGCGCATGATTAATCGCACCCGTGCCACCAATGGTGAAGAGCCGTTAGATATTGAGAAGTTGCCTCTAGACGACACCAAGACCTTTGAGATGATGCAGCGTGCAGAGACCACTGCCGTGTTCCAGCTCGAATCTCGAGGTATGAAAGAGCTGATTAAAAAGCTTGGCCCCGACCGCTTCGAAGATATCGTGGCGCTGGTAGCTCTGTTCCGTCCCGGCCCATTGCAGTCAGGCATGGTCGATGACTTTATCAATCGCAAAAAGGGTCGCGCGGAAGTCAGCTACCCTCATGTACGCTACCAGCATGAATGCCTAAAACCGGCCCTAGAGCCAACCTACGGCATTATTCTTTATCAGGAACAGGTCATGCAGATTGCCCAGGAAATGGGCGGCTATACCCTCGGTGGAGCGGATTTATTGCGCCGCGCCATGGGTAAGAAAAATGCTGATGAAATGGCCAAACAGCGGGAGCTGTTTACTCAGGGTGCATTGGGACGAGGGTTTGATTTAGATCTGGCTTCCAATATTTTTGACCTGATGGAAAAATTTGCCGGTTACGGCTTTAACAAATCTCACAGTGCTGCCTACGCGTTGGTGGCCTATCAGACCGGTTGGCTTAAAGCCCATTATCCCGCTGAATTTATGGCGGCGACGATTTCATCGGATATGGATAAGACTGACAAGGTCGTCACCTTTATTGACGAATGTCGTGCCATGAAGTTGGACCTGCAGCCCCCAGATGTTAACAGCGGCCAGTTCCATTTCAGTGTCGATGGACTGGGACGTATTATTTATGGCCTAGGTGCGATCAAAGGCTTGGGTGAAGGCCCTGTAGAAAATATTATTGCCGCCAGAACTACCGGTGGTCCCTTTAAGGATATCTTTGATTTCTGTGCACGGGTTGATGGCCGCAAGGTCAACAAGCGAGCATTGGAAGCCATGATCCGCAGTGGCGCTCTCGACGAAATTGGCCCTGAGGGCGAGATAGGATTCCGCCGCGCCGTGATGCTCGCTGGTATGGATAAAGCGGTTAAGTTGGCTGAGCAACATGCTCGTAATACTAGCAGCGGCATGGGGGATCTGTTTGGTGACTCTATCGCCGAGAGTGCGTCTGAGATCAATTACAGCAGCTATGATGGAGCGCGGTCACTCTCTGTGAGGGAACGGCTCAACGGCGAAAAAGAGACTCTGGGTCTTTACCTTACCGGCCATCCTATTGATGAATATGAAGAGGAGCTGCGCACCATGGTGCCCAGCCGAGTTGCGGACTTAAGACCAGGTAAAGATAGCTCGACGGTCGCTGGTATGGTTATCGGTATGCGCATTATGAAAAATAAGCGCGGCGATAGTTTTGCCTTTTTGACTATCGATGATAAAAGCGGTCGTATTGAACTCTCTGTTTGGGCAGAAAAATTTAATGCATACCGCGATATTTTGACCAAAGATGCATTACTGGTGGTTCAGGGTGCTGTCTCTGAAGATAGCTTTACCGGCGGCTTAAAAATGGTAGCCGAATCGATCCAGTCAATTTATGACGCTCGTTGCAGTAAGCTCAGTAGTCTGGCGCTCTGTATTCCAACGGATGCCAATGGTGAAGACTGGGTTGAGAGATTTCACGGCACCATCGGCGACTTCAAGGACGGTAACTGCCCGGTGACGGTGGAATACGCTGCCGCCAGTGCAGTGGGGCAGTTAAAGCTGGGCAAACAATGGTTAGTGCAGCCACGAGATGAATTAATTAGCCGCTTGCGGGAAGATTTTGGTAAAAATAGCGTCACCTTGCACTATCATTAGAGAAACAATCACTATGGCACTGGCAGTGGCGTGCAGAGATGTTAAAATGCGCGCCAGCCACCTCCAGGAATTTGCATACGATGAATTTAAACTATCTTTCTTTTGAACAGCCAATTGCCGAGCTGGAAGCAAAGATCGAAGAGCTGCATCTGGTCGGCAATGACAACGAGTTAAATATAGCTGAAGAGGTATCCAAGTTAAGGGATAAATCTCAAAAGCTAACCCAAAATATCTACGCCAAACTCACGCCATGGCAGGTTGTGCAGGTGGCGAGACATCCGCAGCGACCCTACAGCCTAGACTACATCAAACGTATCTTTACCGATTGGGAAGAGATGCATGGCGATCGCCATTTTGGTGATGATAGCGCTATTGTAGGCGGAGTTGCTCGCTTAAACGGCAAGCCGGTGATGGTGATTGGCGAAGAAAAGGGCCGTGGTGTCAGTGAAAAGGTTATGCGCAATTTTGGTATGCCTAAGGCCGAGGGCTATCGCAAAGCTTTACGCCTAATGGAAACTGCCGAACGCTTTAAGATGCCAGTCTTAACGCTTATAGATACGCCGGGAGCCTACCCTGGTATCGACTCAGAAGAACGTAATATCTCTGAGGCAATTGCCAGAAACTTGGCCGTTATGTCGAGATTAAAGACCCCCATTATTTGTACGGTTATAGGGGAGGGTAGTTCTGGTGGAGCCCTAGCGATTGGTGTTGGCGACAAGCTCAACATGCTGCAATACAGCACTTATTTCGTTATTTCCCCGGAAGGCTGTGCCAATATCATCTGGAAAACCAGTGATAAAGCACCTCAGGCGGCAGAAGCTATGGGTGTCACCTCAGATAACTTAGAAAAATTGGGTATTGTTGACGAGACAATTCCAGAGCCCATGGGTGGCGCGCATCGCGATATCGAAGCTATGAGCTCAACCCTAAAAGCGCGGCTTAGCGAGCAGTTAGATGAGCTTCAAGCAGTGCCCATTGAAGAGCTCCTAGAGCGCCGTTACCAGCGCCTTATGTCCTACGGCAGGCCTGACTAGCAGTAAGTTAACTTTCTTCCAGCAACGACATTGCGGCTAGAGCATCAGGGTCCTGAGACTTTATCTTATTGGCGATATGGTGCTGGAAGAAGTATCTAAAATCCTCACTTTTGTCTGCCGCATAGAGGCAGTCATCTCCAGGCAGGATTGGCGTGCTAACTACCTTTTTTTCATCGACCAACATAGCTTCCATGCTGCCATCACTAAGCAGTCGCCAGCTGATAATTTCTTTCAATGTAATACTGTGAAAACCGTCTGACGAAAGCACCGCATGGGTGCCGATAGCGTCAGGTACTTCCTGAATAATCTCGCACCCAGTGTCACACTGGTACTCGTAGTAGTCGGCGGCTGTTTCTAGCTCGACGACTTTATGTAGAGGCGCGGCAAAAAATAACTCATCGACGCCCTGATCGTAATAGCCCTGCCACTGGCCATTTAAGGGGTCGTTAATTTCGTCGCAAGAAACCAGTTCGTCGAGCCAGGGAACTAGGCCGACAACCTCTCCACTTAATCGTAAACCCCAGGCCAAGACCTTGACTGAAAATAGCTTTTCTGGGTTTTCGGAATTGCTATAAAGCATCTCAAGGCCATCGAGTTCAGGAGCGATGCGGATAAGTTTGTTGTTAGAAAGTTCAGAGAGAGGTCTACGTGTAAAGATATCAATCACGTTGTCCATCGGAGGATCAATCGCCGGTATGGGCATACATATATCTCCTTGAGGCAGTTGATAGTAAAACGACACTAACACTATATAAGGTACTCCAGAAACCTAGCAAGCACAACATTTTGTGTTTTAAGCTTAAACGCATAAAAAGTTTAAGGGGCCATTCCAAGTTAACCGAGTTAGTCTATTTTGCTGTAAAATCCCTCCTTTGTTTTTATAAGTATATTCAATAATTAGCCGCGGGGAGAATTTATTGGCCATTAGTTCAACAGCTCAGTTTTATTTTGCCTATGGTTCGAACATGAATCAGCTGCGTATGCAGGGCCGTGATATGCGGGTGGTCAGCCTGGTAGCTGGCTGGATTGATGGCTTTGGTTTGCGCTTTAACAAGCGGTCGAGGCGCGACGATAATTTGGCCTGTGCCAATATTGTTTTTGCCCGAAATGAACGTATTGAAGGTGTGCTTTACGAGCTGGAAACTCTGGCAGAGATTGCCAAACTTGACCCCCATGAGGGTGCCCCAAGGCGTTACAGTCGTGAAGTATTTTATGTTCAAACTAGCGGTGGGCCAAAACCCGCTTGGGTCTATGTGGCTAATCCAGCGGTGTTGGATAGCCAAATTCTGCCGGCGCGCTGGTATGTGGATCATTTACTTGCTGGTCGTGAGTTTTTGTCTGACGACTATTGGCAGGGGATTAATAGCACTGACTGTCTCCCCGACTCGGTTGAGTGGTCTTGAGCAAAATAATTACCGGAGGTGCTCTTCCCGCTGGCGGCGTCATAGCCGCTGGTGGCCCTGATCTGTCAGCTATTATCGACCTTTTTGAGCAGCAATTTTTGAGCACCTACAATACCCGATTGATTGGCGGTGCTGATGAGCCTGTTTATCTCCCTGCTAATGGCGAGTTTGCATACCATCGTCTATTCTTTCGAGAAGACTATGTGTCTAGCGCTCTTCATGAAACAGCTCACTGGTGTATTGCCGGCTTAGAGCGGCTCAAAAAAGAAGACTTTGGCTACTGGTACAACCCAGACGGTCGCAGCCCGGAACAGCAAGCGATGTTTGAGGCTGCTGAAGTGAAACCCCAGGCGCTTGAATGGATATTTTCTATTGCCTGTGGGCAAGATTTTCGGCTCAGCGTTGACAACCTTAATGGTGACAGCTGTGCCGCTAGTGCAAACTTTTCTCGGGCGGTCTCTGAGCAAGCGCTAGACTGGTGTCAGCTGGGTCGATTACCAAGCAGGGCTGCCATGTTTATTGATGTGTTAATTAAGGTATTTAGCAGGCCTGATGTTTTGGATGCTAGGCATTATCGTGATCGCGACTTAGCACCTTAAGCCATTAAGCCCCAAAGCCCCAAAGCCATTGAGCCATTGAGCCATTAACTTACTAAAAGCCCATAAATTAGACAGTATTCTATGCAAGCATTTTTGATTGACGCCTCAATTTATATTTTCCGCAGCTATTTTACATTGCCAGATAATTGGCATGCTCAGGATTCTAAGCACCCGACCCATGCAGTGTATGGGTTTACGGGGTTTTTATTAGAGATTCTGCGACAGAAGCAGCCCGATTATCTGTTCTGTGCCTTTGACGAAAGTCTGGGCTCTGGGTTTCGGCACCAGCTGTGCCCTGACTATAAAGCCAACCGCGAGCTGCCAGACGAAGCCCTGGCATTTCAGCTCAATGCCTGTCGACAGCTTTGTCGTGTGCTTGGTATCAGTGAAATGGCCTCTACCATGTTTGAGGCAGATGATCTGATTGGTGGCGTTGCCAGTAAAGTGAGGCAGGCCAGTGGCCAACCTGTGATTGTGAGTCGAGATAAAGATTTAACACAGCTTATTCAGGGTAACGACCTGTATTGGGACTTTGGTAAATCCCAGCCTAAAAATCAGACTGAACTTGAGATTCAGCTAGAGTTGGGCTGTGGGCAGATGGCGGATTATTTGGCCCTGATGGGTGACAGTAGCGACAATATTGCAGGGGTACCCGGGGTGGGTGCCAAGACAGCAAGGCAATTGTTGTCCCATTTTCCCTCTGTAGATGCCATTATGGAGCATCTAGACCAGCTGCAGGATTTGCCTATCCGTGGGGCTAAAAAGCTAGCAGACAAGCTTGATACTCATCGCGATCAGCTATTCCTTTCACGCCGGCTGACTCAAATTGTCACCGATATTGATGAAGCGCCGACATTGGAAGGCATCGCTTGGCAGGGCATCTACCAAGATGCCTTTGAAATTTTTTGCGAAGAAATGGGTTTTGGCTCTGCCTTCGCCGGTAGAGCTAAAGTTCTGAAGCAGCGAGAGATGTTCGCTCCGTCTAGTCAGTAATCATAAAAAGAGTAACAAAAAGAGTGCCCAAACTGAATATAGTCGCCGATCAAAATATGCCCCTAGTGCAAGAGCTCTTTGCTGAATATGGCAATGTTCGGCTGTTGCCTGGTCGTGATATCAGTGCTGCTGATTTGCAGGACGCTGATGTTCTGTTAGTGCGGTCGGTGACCCAGGTCAACCAGCAGCTATTGGCTGGCAGCCCGGTTAAATTTGTGGGCTCGGCTACCATAGGCACCGATCATATTGATCTAGGCTATCTTGAGCAGTCGGACATTCAATTTTCCCATGCGCCAGGCTGCAATGCCGAGGCGGTGGTGCAATACGATCTATCGGTGATGTGTCGGCTTATGCCCGATTGGCAAGAAAAAAAGGTAGGTATTGTTGGCTGCGGCAATGTTGGCGGCAGACTTTATAAGCGACTGCAAGATCTTGGTGTTAGCTGTGCGGTGTACGATCCGTTTTTGTCTAGGGCAGATATTCCCGACCTTGGTGAGTTAGAGGCTGTATTGGACTGCGATATTATTTGCCTGCACACGCCGATCACTGCAGAGGGTGAATACCCGACGCACCATCTCTTGGATATGGACCGATTGCGGTTAATAAAACCAGATGCATTGCTGATTAATGCGGGCCGTGGTGCTGTGATCGACAATAGGGCCCTTTTAGAGTTATTTCGAGGGGGTTCTACTCTTCAGGTTGCACTGGATGTCTGGGAGACTGAACCTCACATAGACGTCGATCTGATGAGTTTTGTGGCTATGGCTACGCCTCACATTGCTGGATATAGCCTTGAGGGCAAGGTTAATGGCACTGGAATGGTATTTGATGCGTTCCGAGTTTGGGCTGATTTGGTGGTTACAGAAAAGTTGCAAGTGGCAGATCCGATGGCATCGATGGCATCAAGGGATGAGAGTAGCTTACTGCTGGAGCCTGAGTCTCTTAACGAGGCGATACTGGATTGTTACGACGTGGCTATGGATGATGAGCGGATGCGGGATGTTATACGAGCCTGTGAGTCTGCTGGCTTAGAGAAGGCAGAGCGCGCATTAGCCTTCGATAGACTGCGAAAAGAGTATCCTGTAAGGCGCGAGTTTAGCCATTATCGAGTTGATTTAAGTGTCGAGGGCCTTGCCCAGTACCTAAGCTTGGGTTTCGTCATCGCCTAATTCATCACAGGCATCTTGGACCATCTCTTCAGTGATCGGAATTTCTGCACCTTGGTCGTCGATAATTGCGCCGCCGTTAAAATCGGGTTCGGCTGTTGGTGACTCGGTTAGCTTATGTGCCTGCACCGCATCCTCTTTTTCCTTGGTCATAGTCATAATTACCTTCAATGTTTAAGCGCGTATGCGCGCTAAGAAATTGGAAAATCTTTCGATAGATTCTGTGATTTGATCTTGATCGGGAAGGAATACAATCCGGAAGTGCTGTTTGCTATCCAAGTTAAAAGCTGAGCCCTGAACAATCAAGATACGTTCTTCTTTGAGTAAATTCAGCACCATCTCTTCATCGTCGGCAATGGGATAAATTGCCGGGTCGAGCTTGGGGAAAAGATACATAGCTGATTTCGGTTTCACGCAGCTAACGCCAGGAATAGCGGTGATAAGGCCATGAGCCAGATCTCGTTGGGCCAGTAAACGGCCTCCGGGTAAGATCAAGTCATCAATACTCTGCCGCCCACCCAGCGCTGTTTGCACTGCAAGCATGGCAGGGGCATTGGCGCAGAGTCGCATAGAGGCGAGCATTTCGAGCCCTTCTATATAGCTCGTCGCTCTCTGCTTGGTACCCGTAATCAGCATCCACCCAGAGCGAAAGCCCGCTAGGCGATAGGTCTTAGATAGGCCATTAAAGGTTAGACACAGGCAATTCTGAACTAGGCTGGCGAGCGGAATATGCACGGCATCGTCATAGACAATACGGTCATAAATTTCATCGGCAAATACCACTAAATTATGCTGCTCTGCTAGAGCGACAATCTGCTGCAACGTCTCTTTTGAATACACAGCCCCCGTTGGATTGTTAGGGTTAATAATAACGATACCCTTGGTATTAGGAGTAATCTTTGCTTCGATATCGGCAATATTCGGTTGCCAATCGTCTTGTTCATCACAGCGGTAATGTACTGGTGTGCCGCCACCCATAGAGACAGCTGCGGTCCAGAGAGGGTAGTCAGGGGAGGGGATCAGAATCTCATCACTAGGGTTCAGCAGTGCCTGCATGGCCATCACGATAAGCTCGCTGACGCCGTTGCCCATAATCACATCTTCTATGTTTATGTCGTCGATACCTTGCTGCTGATAGCGCTGCATGACCGCTTTTCGCGCCGAGAAAAGGCCCTTGCTGTGGCAGTAGCCTTGGGCTTCTCGTAGGTTTTGAATGACGTCGTGAATAATCTCATCGGGCGCGTCAAAGCCAAAGGCGCCGGGATTGCCGATGTTTAGTTTGATGATTTTTTGCCCTTGATCCTCTAGCCAGTTGGCATGATCAAGCACGGGACCGCGGATGTCATAGCAAACGCCTGAGAGCTTGTGGGATTTGAGTAATTCAGTCATTATTCGTATTCGCATAAACAAGGAGGTTTTCAGATGACCATTGTAGCCAAAATCCCAACACTTTTGGATCAACTTGAAAAATAGTGATTATCCTCGGTAGTGTAATTATTATAGTATTTCCGTTAATAATTTTTGGTTACCGATTTGAGTTGTTACCGATAATATTAGCGGCCCCATTTTTATATAGTATTGTCGGCTCTATCAGCTTTATTGGATTAGCGGGCATGCTGGTTACTGTCGTAGGTCTCTTTGTAAATCGCCCAATTTCAGCAGGTTTAGTCCTGACGGTAACTCTGTCCATAACTCCATTGGCGTTGATTATAAATTTGCTTGGGGCTGGTTGGTTTGATACATCGGGAACCAATGATGCTAGTACCGATGTCATAAACCCTCCTACCTATTACTATGCGCAGGACCTTCGTTCCCCCGACCAAAATAGTCTTGAGGCTCAAACTGCTCGTTATCTATCTGGGATGGTTGAGCCTATGGCTAATATTTCGTCTCTTAGGATGGGTGTGGGCCGATTGGAGGCCTTCCGCGTGGCTCGTTATCTAGTCGAGCTGGAAGGTTGGTGGGTAAGTAAGTCTGATTTACACGGCGGTCGTATTGAGGCAGTGCCGACAACCTTATTGTTAGGGTTTGAAGCTGATATTGTTATTAGGATTAATGCTATTCCCGCTGCGGATCAAGGTAGTATTCTTGATATGCGATCGTCCGGGAGAGACATTATTGAAGACTATGGGGCAAATGCGGCTCGAATTGAGGATTTTTTGATCAAATTTCAAGCGCTTTTGATAAAACAGCAAAACCGCTTAAATTTAAAGCCGGTAAGGGTTGACACTGTACCTGCTGCTACTTAGAATGCGCGCCTCCTAGCCAGTCACGTCCCGTTCGTCTAGAGGCCTAGGACACCGCCCTTTCACGGCGGTAACAGGGGTTCGACTCCCCTACGGGACGCCAATTTACAAGACGCCATTGACGGCATCTGCGGGAATAGCTCAGTTGGTAGAGCGGTACCTTGCCAAGGTACAGGTCGCCGGTTCGAACCCGGTTTCCCGCTCCATATTAAAAAACGTAAAACTCCGGTTTTGCGTTTTTTTTTGCCTAAATTTTATTTACATTATTTTATTAGGGGTTTGAAGATAGGCTCGTCATAGATGTAAGTTTTAAGAATTCCTCTTGTTATTGTTACTGTTACTGAATCAGTGGCTAATGATAAGACAAGAGGGGGAGAGCTAGCGGGCCCGCAAGGGTCCGCTTTTTTTTGCCTTGCTTTTTTTACACGCTGTCTTTTGAACATTGCGGGTAATCTAAACGCTGTCTTTTGAACATTGCGGGATATTTAAAGGCTGTCTTTTAAAGATTGCGGGATATCTAAACGCTGTCTTTTAGATATTGCAGGCTTTTTGAGCTAATTCTGGTTTGGGTTAGGCGTTAGTCTAGCTCGAAGAAGGTTTTGATCGAGTCCTGCTGCGCTAGTGCGTCCTGGTACCCTAAGTCGATAAGTTTACGGCAGAAGCCTGGTTCAAAGAGCAGGTAGCTGGCGGCACTGGTGCCTCCTCCCTGAGCTGTGGCACCGGTGAGCTTTAGGAATAGTTTGAGAGACCTAGGCAGCTCATGGATATGTTCTTGGGCAATCTGATCGATTGACTGGCTGGGGGAAATCGACAGCACGTCAATGGGGTTCATGTCAGTCATGCCGTTATTGGCTCGCAGTGACTCTGGTAATACCTCCGCTAGCCGATTAATGGCACGCAGTGTTTCTAGGTCGCTTTCAACTGAGTCAATAAAGGCGCTGTTAAACATATGCCCGACGATTTGCGCGATCGACGGTGAGTGGTCTGCAGCTGGCTGAGGGGGCTTGATAGTGGCATTGTCACTTACGCCAATAATTAATAATTGCTTTGCGCCCATGTGCAAGGCCGGGCTAATGGGTTTTAGTTGGCGAACTGCTCCGTCTCCAAAATAGCCTCCATCCAGTTTCACCGCCGGAAATAAACTGGGAATCGCGGTGCTAGCCATGAGGTGGTCGATTGTAATGGCGGTTTTTTCTCCTCGACGTCGAGCCCTGGTCCAGGGGTCGATCTGCTCATGGCCCTGGAAAAAAGTGACTGACTGCCCTGAGGCGTAGCTCATAGCACTGATGGCTATTGCCTCGAGTTCACCATTACCGATGGCTGTATCCAAGTAATCGAACTTCACATAGTTCTCAAGCAGCTGTCGCAGGGGAGTATTGTCGAGTAGGGAAATTGGCCGACCTATGCCATAGCCACTGTGCAGAAACGAGGCCATCACATGAAACGCATTAGCGGCGACTCCAAAGAAGTCGGTACGGTACACGTCGGGAGCACGCAGATTATGCCAAATACCTTCGAGTTTTTTGGTGCGCAGGCGAAATGGCCCAGCGCGACCAGCAATAGATAGCGCATTAATAGCGCCAGCACTGGTGCCGCAAATAATCGGGAAGGGGTTGTAGACAGAGCGGGGCAAAATTGATGCGATGCCTTTAAGCACACCGACCTGATAGGCTGCTCTGGCACCACCACCGGTTAAAACTAGTCCTCTACTCATTATGCTGCGATTCCTTTTTAGACTGCTTAAATAGTTTTATCATTGCCAATTATAAAGTGCGTGTTACAAAAGTATTGGTTAGAAAGCACCGGTTAGAAAGCACCGATTAAAATGTACCAATTAAAATGTACCAATTAAAAAGCACCTACTAATAAAGCACCTACTAAAGAGCACCTACTAATAAAGCACCTACTAAAGAGCACCGATCAAAAAATCCCCAGCGCCAACCCTGCCGCCATCCCCAATCCAAATTCTTCCGCCTGCCCCAGATGATCGGCCTTAACTTCCCCGTTCACAATAAGCGGCTCACTCACTAGGCGCAGGGGGTAGCCCTTGGCAATTCGCTTGATATCGCGAACGGCTCCGGTACCGTCGTTATCTGCGCTGATGAAAATTCCATAGGGCAAATTAAGTTTGTAAGGCTCGGCAGGGTAATAGGTGCGGTCAAAGAAATCTTTTAGCCCGCCACTCATAGTGCCAAAATTCTCTGGGGTGCCAAGCAGAAGTCCATCCGCCCAGCGCAGTGCCTCTAAATCTGTATCAAAGGCCCTTTGTAATCTACTTTGAACATCTGCTTCCTGAGCACAGCCTCTCAGGACAGCATTGGCTAGCTGCTCTGTATTGCCAGATTGGCTGTGATAAATAATTAGCAGGTTCTTCATTAGATTGTGGATGCCGTTGTGGGTGGAAATATACTTTTGCCTACACTGAACGCTGATCGTCTTACCGCGACTTTACCAGTCTGGATGCGATCTGCAAGCAGGGACCTATTATGGTTTTTCTTTTGGCGTTTAGTGTGGGTATTTTTTCGGTGGCTGGTTGGCCAGAATTGCCTATTCAAGTGCACTATCTTGGTGCCGTAGCACTGTTTTCCGCTTTAATTGTTTATCCGCTTTGGGTCTGTAGATCCCATTACCTAGCAAAATGGGGCAAGCTGTTTGTCTGCATACTGTGGGGCAGCTGTTGGGGCTTGGTATGCGCCCATAAGACTTTGGCCCTGCAGTTGCCAGAGGATTTGGGTCGGCAGGATTTTTTGGTTACCGGCAGTATTGTGGGTTTGGTTGAAACCAGTGTCCGCCACAGTCGATTTCGCTTTGATGTGGACAGTGCAACCAGTCTTAGTGAGCCGGGCCGGCTCGTGAATCTCAAATTACTGCAACTCGGCTGGTACAGCAGCCAGCACCAGAGAGCAGCATTGAAGCCTGGTCAGCATTGGCAATTTGTGGTGCGCCTTAAAGCGCCCAGAGGCCTGCTCAACTCCGGTACCTTTGACTACCAGCGATGGCTGATCCAGCAGGGGGTTTCTGCTACGGGCTACCTGCGCCCTAGTAATCAAAATAAGCTAGTCGCGACTGCTGGTCACAGTCACTGGTGCAGGGCTCGCGATGCGATAAGCCTCTGGAGGCATCGAATTGCCAGTGCAATCAATGGGGCGCCTTTGTCAGACAGGGGCAAGGCCATTATAGCGGCGCTGACTATAGGTGATAAAAGTGGGATCGCGGGCTCGTGGGACCGTTTAGTGCGACTGGGAATCGTGCACCTAATGATTGTGTCAGGTCTGCATATTGGACTGGTTGCGGGGCTTGGGTTTTTCTTAGGTAGTGGTTTTACTCGTGTTTTAGTTCTGGTGGCAGGAAGGTCGGGTAGTCCCAGCGGACTGCACCATGTTGCTAGATGGCTGCCACCTATTATTGGGTTAGTGGCAGCTGCTCTGTATAGCCTGTTAGCTGGATTTTCTCTGCCGACCCAAAGGGCGTTAATTGCTGTACTGGTCGTTATGATTGCCAAGCTTTCATTTCGCAGGGTGAGGCCTTTTGCCTGTGTTGTCTGGGCTATTTTGTTGATTGCTGTCACCCAGCCTCTGGCTGTTTTGAGTAGCGGCTTTTGGCTTTCATTTGTTGCGGTTGTTGTTTTAATTGGCTGGTTTTATCCTTGGCAGTCTAGCCGCCGTTTGATTATTCCCCTGCAAGCAGCTGGGGCACAGCTAACCTTGACTGCGGGTCTTGTGGTGCCAAGTGTTTTACTTGTGGGCCAAGCTTCGTGGTTAGCGCCTATGGTCAATCTGGTGGCTGTGCCCTGGGTTTCTCTAATCACAGTGCCCCTCAGTTTACTGGGCAGTTTAGTGCTCTTTATTTTGCCCCAGTTAGCTAAATGGCTGTGGATACTTGCCGATTACTCTATATCTGGCCTCTGGTTTGTTCTTGATTTAATCCCCACAACTGCGGGTCTTATTAGCTCACCCGCGCCTTTGTCCCCGGCACTGGCTGTTGCGGGACTTATAGCCGCTGTCGGTTGGTTACTGCCTCGAGGTATCGGCGGTAAGTTACTCTGCTCTTTGCCTCTGATGACCTATTTAGTGGCCCCGGTGGTGACTAATTCTCTGCGGGTAACATTGTTGGATGTAGGGCAGGGCTTGAGTGCTGTGGTGGAGGCTCATGATCGGGTGTTGGTTTATGACGCTGGACCTGCCTACGGCGATAAATTCAATGCAGGAGCAGGCATCATTGTGCCGTACCTAAGAAGCCGAGGGCGGTCGAGGATTAACAGGCTCATTATTAGCCACGAGGATGGTGACCATGCCGGCGGGCTCCAGGGGCTGCTTGGCTCTATGCCCGTATCACGATTGATGGTTGGGCCAGGCTTGGCAGACTATGTAGGCAATCCAGATAGTGCGAACTATCTCGAGATGGACCGCAAGGTCTGCGCTGCGGGTCAGGCCTGGTCTTGGTCTTCAAAAGCGGGGGGTACTGTTTACTTTAAGATACTAGCGCCAGCTTCTGCGCCTGGCCTCAGCGGCAACAGCAGCAGTAATAACAGTGGCAATAATAGCTCCTGTGTGTTGCAAATCCGCTGGCAGAATCTAGTAATATTGCTGCCCGGTGATATTGAACAAGAGGCTGAGAGAGAACTACTAGCGGCAGGGGCGCTACCCAAGGTGAGCTTGCTGGTGGCTCCCCATCATGGCAGTAAGACGTCATCTATTGTGGCGTTTGTCGCCCAAGTTGAGCCAGCAGATGTGGTTTTTTCTACCGGTTATAAGCACCAGTTTGGGCACCCTCATGCTGATGTAGTGAGTCGTTACAGAGCGGTTGGCAGCAGATTATGGAATACAGCAGAGCAGGGTGGGCTATCCTTTATATGGACTGGGTCTGGGACTTTTTTAGCGAAGGCTAATGGCTCGTCTAAAGCGCAGCTTAAAGTTGAGTCTGCAAGGCAGGACGGGCGCCAGTATTGGTGGCGTTCGACAAGTGTGTATCAGGGAGGGATTATGGTAGAGTCCGCTCTGATTGGTGGGCATTGATAAGGATTTACTGTGTATCAAATATTTCTCTCTGGCGGCTGGTTGATGTGGCCGATTTTACTCTGTTCAATTATGGTGGTGGCAATCTCGATCGAGCGTTTTTTGACGCTGAGGTCAGAGCGGATTGTTCCCACTGGACAGTTAGCAGGCGTATGGACTCAGCTGTTGAGCAAAGAGCTGGACAATTCTGAGCAGCTTGCCAAATTAAGGGATTCTTCGCCATTAGGTTATATTCTGGCGGCTGGTATCAGTAACGCTGGCCATGGCCGCGATGTGATGAAAGACAGTATCGAAGAGTCGGCTGGGCAGGTGGTTCATTCCCTTGAGCGTTTTCTAGCGATTCTGGGCAGTATTTCTAACACTGCACCACTGCTGGGGTTGCTGGGTACCGTTCTGGGCATGATTCAAGTTTTCGCCGATATCATGCTCTACGGCACTGGGGATGCGTCCCAGCTAGCCGGCGGTATTTCTCAGGCTTTGATAACCACAGCAGCGGGATTGACTGTGGCCATTCCGGCAATGCTCTTACACCGTTATTTTGAACGTCATGTGGAGTCTTTGGTCGTGTCTTTGGAAGGCCAAGCAATTAAATTGGTCGATGCTATGCACAGCGATCTCTACCAGCCTTCCTGACATGAAATTTCGCCGCAAGCCCAAGTTCGACAACGGTATTAATTTGACGCCACTGATTGATGTGGTGTTTTTATTGCTGATCTTTTTTATGGTAACCACCACATTTACCAAGCACACGAGCCTTGTGATTAACCTTCCTGAAGCCAGCGGCGAACCTGCTCCAGAGCAGGTTGAACCTTTGGATTTACTGGTCAGCCGTGAGGGCAATTACAGCCTCAACGGACAAAATTTGATAAATCGAGATATTATGACCATTATGGCGGCGTTAAAGGATGCGTCGGGAGGGGATGTCAGCAAGCCATTGAGCATTACTGCCGATGCCAATGCGACCCACCAGTCGGTCATTACTGCCATGGATGCGGCGAGCCGTTTAGGTTTTAACAATCTTAATATCGCAACCCAGCAACCTCTAGAGCAATAGTTTTATGACTCAAAATTCACCGTCGAGTGGTGCCAAGACTTACCAGCGTTTACTAGGGTATGTCAGCCGCTACTGGCTGGCCTTTGTTGTTAGTATCTGTGGTTTGGTTCTGCATTCAGCGGCCGAAGTGGCTTTTGTTGATCTGCTCGGTTACATCACCGATACCGTTGGCTCTATTACTGGCTCATCCGCCACTGAATCTAGCCTACCGTCCACAGGGTTAACCGCCTATTTTGCCGATGCCCTATTTGGCGATTCCATTGCCGACAAGCGCTGGATGGTGATTCCTTTATTTTTGATTCTGGTCAGCCTTTTTCGTGGTATCGGTTATCTGATTGGCAGCTATGGCCTAGCTTATGTTTCAAACTATCTCGTCCATGCTCTACGTATTGATATTTTGGACAAGTACCTCAAATTACCCTTTGGTTTCTTTGATCGCTCTATGGCGGGTCACCTAGTGTCCGTGGTGACATTTAATGTTCAGCAGGTCACTGAAGCTGGTACCAAGGCGCTAAAAACACTGCTCCAGCAGGGTAGTTTGGTTATTGGTCTCATGAGTTACCTGTTTTATGTAAACTGGAAACTCACCTTGTTTTTTATTGCCATCATGCCTTTGATTGCCGTCTTAGTAGCCTTGGTCAGCAAGCGTTTTCGACTTATTAGTACCAGAATCCAATCGGCCATGGGCGATGTTACCCACGTCACTCAAGAAGTTGTTAATGGTTACCAAGAAGTGCGTATGTTTGGTGCAGAGAGTGCCGAGCGACTGCGTATGGAAGTAGCTAGCCACAGCAACCGACGTCAAAATATGAAGATGGCACTGACCGAGGGCATAAGTAATCCCTTAGTGATGCTGATTGTGTCCCTGGCCTTTGGTGCGATTACGGGGTTTATGCTTATCCCTGCGATTTTACAGACCATGACCACTGGTAGCTTTATCACCTTTTTAGTGGCCTCTGGCATGCTCATTAAGCCGATTCGCCAGCTGACTGAGGTCAATAGCTCCATTCAAAAAGGTATTGCCGCAGCCGCGTCTATATTTGAGATTATTGATTCGAAGTCTGAGCTGGACAATGGGTCTATCGAGAAGGACTCGGTGCAGGGCAAGTTTGAGTTTAGCAATATCAATTTTGCCTACGAAAACACTGACCGTGCGGTGCTCAAGAATATTAATTTTACCGTTAACCCGGGAGAGACCATTGCACTGGTGGGTTCGTCCGGTAGTGGTAAGACCTCCTTAGTTGGATTAATCCCTAGATTCTACAATCATGCTGAAGGCAGTATCTTGCTGGACGGAGTGGACGTTAACGATTATTCCCTGACCAATCTGCGCCATCACATTGCTATCGTCAGCCAAAATGTGACGCTTTTTAATGACAGTATTTTCAACAATATTGCCTATGGTGAATTAGCCGATGCTAGTGCCGCAAAGGTGCAGGCAGCGGCTAAAGTAGCTCATGCCCATGATTTTATTGAGCAGCTACCTAAGAGCTACGCCACCGAAATTGGCGATGATGGGGTGATGTTATCTGGGGGGCAGCGGCAGCGTATTGCTATTGCTCGGGCGGTCTTGAAAGATGCGCCAATTCTTATTTTGGATGAGGCTACCAGTGCCTTGGATACAGATTCTGAACGGCATATTCAGGCGGCACTCGAGACGTTAATGAAAGATCGTACTACCTTTGTCATAGCCCATCGGCTGAGTACTGTGGAGAAAGCCGATCGAATACTAGTAATGGAAGAGGGTGAAATTATTGAGCATGGCAGTCACGCTGACTTGCTGGCTAAGGGTGGCCGATATGCCCAGCTACATAAAAACCAGTTTGCTGAAGTCGGGGTTAAGTAAAATTGTCTAGCGCTGAGCGCTCTGTTCCTGAAGCTTTGCCGGTTTCTCTCCAACAACGACTGGCCAGAGCTTGGTATGCGGATAGCTGGTGGCTTAAATCTCTACTGCCTTTTAGCTGGTTATTTAATTTATTGGCTCGGTGGCGACGTGCGCGCCTGCAGACTAGGTATCAGGGCGCGGCCTTTGCAGTACCAGTGATTATTGTCGGTAATATTTCTGTGGGTGGCAGTGGCAAAACTCCTTTGATTGTAGCGTTGGCAAAGGCTCTCGCTGAGCGAGGTATTAAGGTGGGCGTTGTCAGTCGGGGCTATGGTGGACATGCGAACCATTATCCATTGGACGTAACCCCAGAGACCAATGTAGAAGCTAGTGGTGATGAGCCATTGTTAATCGCCCTTGAGCTAGCTCATCTGCAGTGCCCGGTGGTTGTAGCGCCGGATCGAGTTGCGGCAGTGACCAAACTTTTAGCTGACCACGAGGTTGATCTGGTGCTCAGTGATGACGGACTTCAGCACTACCGTTTGCACCGAGATGTAGAGATTGCACTGATTGATGGATCCCGTGGACTTGGCAATGGCCGCACGCTTCCGGCGGGTCCGTTGCGAGAGTCTCCGGAGCGGCTCAGGGAAGTGGATTTTGTAGTCGTTAACGGGGCTTTTAGTTTAGGTTTTGGGCCTTCTACGACAGCTACGGGGGCGTCTATTCTAGCTACGGGGCCGTCTACTCTAGCTAATATCAAACCTGATACTCATATACACTTGCAGCCCAGTGTATTTCGCCACCTAGGCTCTAATACGAGCATTGTCGCGAAAGACTGGGCCGAAGCAAAGTCAGTTCATGCCGTCGCTGCTATAGGCAATCCTGAGCGTTTTAGAACCACTCTAGAATCCCTAGGTTTAGCGGTTACCCTGCATGGAAAAGATGACCATCAGGCTCTAGTGCCAGGTGACCTAATTTTTGACGATGAGCAGCCGGTGATTATTACGGCTAAAGACGCCGTTAAACTTAATGGTACCCCGCGGGATAATCTCTGGGTATTAGAGGTAGAGATCGCTTTAGAAAGTGATTTTATAGACCAGCTTATTGGCAGCGCTGGCTTAACCGAGCGCGCCGAGCAAACAACTACAGGAAGTTGAAATGCAATTTATTGTCGTTATACCGGCTCGTTATGCGTCGACTAGGCTTCCTGGTAAGCCTCTGCGAGATATTGCCGGTTTGCCAATGATCCAGCGGGTCTGGCAGCAAGCCTGTAAAAGTGGCGCAGCCAGAGTGGTTATAGCAACCGACGACAGCCGCATTGAGGCTGCCGCTTTAGCCTTCGGTGCAGAAGTTTGTATGACCAGAGCAGACCATGTGTCAGGCACCGATCGTCTGCAAGAAGTGGCGCAGCAGCTGGGCTTGGATAGCAGCCAGATAGTGGTTAATGTGCAGGGTGATGAGCCATTGATTCCACCTCGCGTGATTGACCAGGTGGCCTCAAATCTAGCCGCTAATGAGCAGGCTGGCGTTGCGACCCTATGCGAGCCAATAGAGTCTGTAGAAGATTTCTGCAATCCTAATGTGGTCAAGGTGGTGACAGACGTGCAGGGGTTGGCCAGATATTTCAGCCGAGCACCCATTCCATGGCCCCGAGACCATTTTCAAGAGAGCCAGAATTCTATGCCTGAACTCGATCTCGCGCGACGACACATTGGTATATATGCCTATCGAGTGGCTGAATTGACGCGCTTTGTTAGCTGGGCTGTGGCGCCTATAGAGCGTTCTGAATCTCTAGAACAGTTGCGCTTTATCTGGAATTCTGTGGGTATTCATATTGCCGATGCCATTGAGCCTGTGCCGGGGGGCATTGATACTGAGCAGGATTTAGAAAGCGCCATTAAAATTATTAAAAGCTTATAAATCAATATTTTATAAGATTTATATAGAAATTAGATTAAGTTTATTTCGGTTGAACTATGCGTAAAATATCAGTGTTATTTGTGTGCCTTGGCAATATCTGTCGATCGCCAACAGCCCATGCAGTCTTTCAGGCCATGGTTGACGCCAAGGGCTTAAGTGAGCAGATTTTGGTGGACTCGGCTGGTACCGGCGACTGGCATCTTGGCCACGCGCCCGATAAGCGTACCAGCGAAGTTGCAGCAGAGCGGGGCTACGATATGGGTAACCTGCGCGCCCGCTTGGTTACGCCCGCAGATTTTGGTGAATATGATTATATTCTTGGTATGGACCATGAAAACCTGTGCGACCTCGAGGTGATGCGTACTGCCGGCTATGAAGGAGAACTCGGGTTGTTCCTAGACTATTCGGTCAAACCAGAGCTTAGCAACCACGATGTGGTGCCAGACCCCTATTATGGTGGGGACAATGGCTTCGCCCTGGTGCTAGACCTTGTAGAAGATGCTTCGGCTGGGCTACTAAGCCATGTTGTGGAACGCCTGTGAGCGCAGTACCCCATCTAGAAATAATCCCTCAGTTTAGCCTGCAAGGTCTAAACACCCTTGCATTGCCAGGTCATGCGGAGTTTTTTTGTTCTGTCACTGATCAGGTTGAGGTGCAGCAAGCGCTCGATTATGCGCGACAAAATAGTTTACCGGTTACGGCACTTGGCGGTGGTAGCAACATGGTTTTGGCGGGGGATATTGCCGGTCTAGTTATCCATCTAGAGAGCACAGGTATCTACTGTGAGGAGCTCGATGATGATCTGGTGCATGTTACTTTTGCGGCAGGTGAAAACTGGCATCAGGCGGTTATTTACTGCCTCGACCAGGGTTGGTATGGCCTTGAAAATCTCTCCCTAATTCCCGGCAATATGGGTGCGGCACCGATTCAGAATATTGGTGCCTATGGTGTTGAGCTCTGCGACTTGTTTGTCTCATTAGAAGCTGTAGAGATCAGTACCGGCCGGTTGGTGGTGATTAATAAGGCGGACTGTGAATTTGGTTACCGGGACAGTATTTTCAAGCAAGCCTATGAGAACCAGTATTTGATTACTCAGGTCACGCTGGCACTCTCTCGGGTACCTAAGGTGAATATCCACTACCCAGCATTGGCCGCCGCACTTGCTGATCAGAGGCTTGATCAGATGGCCAAGGACGCTCTGCCAACACCCGAAATGGTCAGCGCTGCGGTCTGTAGCGTCCGCCGAAGCAAGTTGCCAGATCCGGCTCAAATACCCAATGCAGGTAGTTTTTTTAAAAACCCAGTGGTTAGGTTGGAGCTGCTGCAAAAATTGTTAGAGTCGAACCCTGGGATGCCTCACTTTATCCAATCGCTCTCTAATCAAACGAATTCTAATCAAACGAACTCTAATCAACCGCATTCTAATCAACCGCATTCTAATCAAACGCCTCCTAATCGAGAGCATTCTAGTCAAAGTTTGGCCAGCGCAAAAATACCCGCCGCCTGGTTAATTGATCAGTGCGGGTTTCGTGGTCTCCGCTCGGGAAATGTTGCTGTCCACGAACACCAAGCATTGGTGCTAGTGAATTTTGGTGGCACTGGCACGGAGTTACTTGGCTTGGCGGCTGAGATTCAGGCCAAGGTGCAGGCGCGATTCTCGATTGCATTAGAGATTGAACCGCGAGTTTATGGCAGCGCGACGAGTTAATGTTATAACCCTATGGACTTATTCGACCGTCAGGTAATACCTCTTTCTCTAGGGCCTAATAAGGCTGCAGGAGAGAGCGTGGGCAAGGGCGAAATTGTGTTTTGGCCAAACTGGTTGTCCACTAAAGAGGCCGATGAGCTTTTTAAAACCGCCATCGAACAGACCCCCTGGCGCCAAGACAACATTAAAATTGCTGGTAAAACCATCCCATTACCGCGCCTACAAAATTGGTTCGGTGACCCACAGACCAGCTATACTTACTCCGGTATTCGCCTGCAAGCACAGAGCTTTCCGGATTGGATGGACAGTTTGCGTAGCTCGGTAGAGCAGCAGACCGAGCAGTTATTTAATCGTGCGCTAGTGAATTATTATCGGCAGGGTCGCGACAGCGTTGACTGGCATGCCGATGACGAGCCAGAGCTCGGGCCGGCACCGGTTATTGCCTCTGTGAGCTTAGGGGCCGAGCGTGTATTCCAGCTGCGTAATAACCACAGCAAGGAGCGCCTGTCTCTGAGCTTGCCTCATGGTTCACTATTACTCATGGGCCCAGGTATTCAAGCTCATTGGCAACACAGGCTGGCAAAGGTGCCCAGCATGCAAGAATCTAGAGTGAATTTCACGTTTAGGTATATGGAGACAGACCATTGATCACAGGGAGTTATTTTGAAATTATCTAAGTTTGGCGAAAAATTTGCGGCAACCACGGGCATCGTAGAGTTGATGGACGACCTAGGTACCGCGCTTAACGAAAATCCAGATATGATTTTTATGGGTGGTGGTAATCCTGGGCGCATACCCGAAGCCGAGGCTATCTTTAAACGCCGATTAGAGACTGTGCTTGCCGACCCACAACAGTTGCACAGTTTAATGGGCATCTATCAATCTCCCCAGGGAGACAAAGTATTTCGCGGTCAGATTGCAGGCTTGCTCAAAAAAGAGTTTGGTTGGAATCTGTCCGAGCGCAATATCGCCATATCTAACGGTAGCCAGTCAGCGTTTTTTATTCTTTACAATATGTTGGCGGGCAAGATGCCAGATGGCAGCAACCGCGCCATCCATTTGCCATTGGCGCCGGAATATATTGGTTACGGGGATATCGGCTTACAAGAAAACTTCTTTACCGCAACCAAGCCAGAAATCGAATTGCTCGACGACAACCAATTTAAATATCACGTGGATTTTTCCCGTCTTGATGTCAGCGAACAATCAACGGCAGCTCTCTGTGTGTCTCGGCCGACAAACCCGACGGGCAATGTACTCACCGATGATGAAATTGAACATTTAGATCAGATTGCTCAGGCCGCCGATATTCCCTTTATTATTGACGGGGCCTACGGTCTACCTTTCCCTGGAATACTGTTTAATGATGCCAAGCCCCATTGGAATGAGAATACGATTCTGGTGCTCAGTCTCTCTAAACTGGGGTTGCCCGGAGTGCGTACCGGTATCATTGTGGCGCGGGAAGACATTGTGCAGGCGTACACCAATGCCAATACTGTGGTTAGCCTAGCCTGCGGTAATCTTGGGCCGGCGATTGCTCGTGAGCTGTTTAGCACCGGAGAAATTCTAACTCTGGGTAACAACACAGTACGTCCCTTTTATCAGCAGAGAGCGGAGCGTGCAGTCAGTTTATTTAGAACTGCTCTAGGGGATTTGCCTTACCGTATTCACAAGCCCGAGGGTGCGATATTTCTGTGGCTCTGGTTTGATGGCTTGCCCATTACTAGCCAAGAGCTCTATGAGCGACTCAAAGCCCGTGGTGTTTTAATTGTACCTGGGCATAACTTTTTCCCTGGCATGACATCAGACTGGCGCCATCAGCAGGAATGTATTCGTGTGTCCTATGCAGGAGAGGGAAAAACCGTAGAGCAGGGCATTGAGATTATTGGCCAAGAGGTTGCCGCCGCTTACGAGCAGGCGAGCCAACCGGTTTAACAAACGCTGCCATGACCATAGAGAGATTTCATAGAGTCGCCGAAGTACTAAGTAAGCGTCAGCCAGATCTCACTGTGGTCAGCGACTCTGTGCACAAAGGCCAAAATCTCTCCGCCATTGTGCGCACCTGTGATGCTGTGGGGGTTATGGCCGTTCACTCAGCACTTGATGCCGCTACCTTTCGCGCTCATACGGGTACCACAATGGGCACACATAAATGGGTTGAGACCCATGTGTATCGAGATGTATCCGAGCCCTTAAAGTACCTGTCTGGCAATGGCTATCAGGTAATTGCCGCAGACACATCTGGGGAATCTGTCGACTATCGAGAAATTGATTACTGCCGCCCGACAGCTCTCTTGCTAGGCGCCGAAAAGTACGGGATCAGTGATGCAGCTGAGCCTTTTATCAATACTAGAATCACCGTGCCCATGCTGGGTATGGTTGAGTCATTTAATGTCAGTGTGGCCTGCGCAATTATTTTGGCAGAAGCGCGGCGGCAGAGAGAGGAGGCTGGGCTGTATGATCAGCGCCGGCTGCCCGATGACCAGTACCATAAAATGCTTTTTGAATGGACTCAGCCGCTGCTCGCCAGATACTGCCAGAAACATCAGCTGCCGTATCCGGCACTGAACCATGAAGGCGATGTTACTGACCCAAGCTGGCGAGAGACCCATCAGGTGTAGGTTTTTTTATAGTGCTCTTTATTACAGTGCTCTTTATTA
>Ga0209712_10000185_pt1 | contig 55499 bp, 47 predicted proteins | sample ArcOceMetagenome_FD_187443 | JGI IMG/M metagenome (GOLD analysis project Ga0209712, IMG submission 187443) | Marine eukaryotic phytoplankton communities from Arctic Ocean - Arctic Ocean - Greenland ARC118M Metagenome (SPAdes) (version 2) | ecosystem: Environmental > Aquatic > Marine > Oceanic...
TTGTTAAACACACCCTAACGAAGAATGAAAAAGCACTGTGTAAGCATATTGGTCCTAAATTAGTGCGTGATGGCTTATATTTTGTTGGCATTGATGTTATTAATGAAAAATTAATTGAAGTTAATGTTCAAAGCCCAGGAGGAATAATGCGGATTAATAAATTAAATAATGTGAAATTGCAAAGAAAGGTTATCGACTTTGTTGAAAGCGTTGTCAATGCTAAAGAGGCCCTTGCCCAACGTAAAAATGAATTCAGAAAGGCGATAGATGATGCTCATATTATCTGAAAAAGAATGTATTGCATTCATTCATAAAGGGGAGTGCTTCCATGCCGAAGTAGAGTCTGGCGCTTTTATTATTAAGATTGATGAATACGCCCCGATAATCTGTGCAGCCATTCATAATGGCCATAGACTTCGCTCTGAACTTGAAAAATCGTTTTTATTATCTAAAGAAGAACGTTTTTATGAAGAAGACCCTTATACCGATAAGCTTATTTCTTCGTTTCCGATCCAACTTATCGGCAATGATTCTCGATTTGAATATGATCTTAATCGAGCGAAAGCTTTATCAACTTACTTTAAAACGGCATGGAATAAACAAGTTTGGGAAAAACCGTTAAGTCAAAAGCAACGGTTGAAAAGTCATAGCAAACATCAGTCTTTTTACAATGTACTGGAAGCTATTATTACCGTTATCGAAAAGCTATTTAACAACGCCATCGTTTTCGATATTCATTCATACAATTATAATCGAATTGAAAAACACACACCAACGTTTAATATTGGCACAGCCCAAATAGATGTTGAACGCTGGGGAAATGTCGTTGGCCAATGTGAAAAAAAACTCAATCTTATAACCTTACCTAATGTTGATGTTCGCGCGGCCACTGATGAAGTGTTTCATGGCCGAGGTTATTTGATCACCCATGTAAATGCTCATTTTGATAATACTTTAGTGCTTCCCATCGAAGTGAAAAAAATCTTTATGGATGAATTTTCAGGAGATCTTTACCCTCTGGTGCTTGAAGAACTCAAAGCGGGCTTTAAAAATGCGCTTAGTGAAACGGCTGCTTTTTTTGTTAGGCGCTACGGTAAGAAGAAGAAGACACAAAAAGCCGACGTGCTTTCGTCAACCATCAGTAAAGAAGTGTTAGTCCTAGATCATAAACTTTTTAGCCTTTGTAAAAGTATTGAAACATTAAACTTCATCAATCCAATTAATTTATCGGTACAACGTAATCTTTTTTTCAAAAAAAACAGCTATATTTTACCAAACTTTCACTACAAACAACTCGATATTAATCCCTATAAATTTAGGGAACAGCTATATAAACTGCCAGTTGAAGAGGTTAATGATGCCGATATTCAACAACTGTATCGGCATGTTATTGATAACTTAGCGAGTAAAATAGATTTATTGACGACCATAGGTACCGATGACTTTGTTTATAATTCACTCAAATATTATGGTGAACCTAGTCATATTGATATCGCTAATGCACGTTTTTTACTTCATCTAACTTGTGAATATGATGGTGGAGAGGTTAAAACCTTTAATGCGGATGCAGCGGTAGAGTATTTCAAAGAGCAAGCCCAAAAATGGGAACTGATTTGTAGAATTGAAAAATCATCAAAAATTGTCGCAAAAGCTATGGTAAATAATGAAAAAGCATTATTACTAATTAATAAGGATGCTGTATTTACTCAAAAAGAACTTCATGCCTTTGCTTATCACGAACTTGGTATTCATATGTTAACCACCATTAATGCCAAAAAGTATCCGTTGAAGGTTTTTAGCTTAGGGTTAACAGGCAATACTCATACCCAAGAAGGGCTGGCGCTTTATGCTGAATATCGCTCCGGGAGTTTAACTATTCAGCGATTACAAACCGTAGCGTTGCGGGTTATCGCCGTTCAATACATGTTAGAGCAGGGTGATTTTGTTAAAACTTATCATACTCTAATGAACGAATTTGACCTTGAAAAAAACTTTGTCTTCACCTTAACCACACGTGTCTATCGAGGGGGGGGCTTTACCAAAGATTATCTTTATTTAAAGGGCTTTAGGGATGTCCTTAATTTAGCAAAGGATAATCCAATTGATAATCTTTTAGTGGGAAAAATCGGTACCTTAGATTTTAACGTAACCAATGAAATCGTTGAAAGGGGGATGATTGCCAAACCTCGGCCCTTATTTGATTTAACCTATCAACCTTCAGGTGATGCCGTTTTAGACTTTATTATCGGTTCAATAAAATAAAAACATCTTAATAAGCCCCTTCTTGGGGCTAGCTGATGACTTTTTAAATTTTCACAAACTAATCTCTTAAAATATCAACCATAATATCGTCAGCAATACTTTCTATTGCGCTAACTAAATTGTCGACATTTTTGTCATTAACACAGACCTTTGCCTTTGCTTTAAACATCAGTTGTCCGCTGTAAGCGGCACTTTCTTGCGTGCTTACCAACTTAATTAAGTTACCACCTTGCTCATGGATTACGGATGAAATATCTTGAACTATGCCGTAACGGTCATTTGCTGTCAGTTCTAATACTAAGTTAGCCACTTGTCTTTCAGTGTTAGGCGCTGCAATTTCAATTTGGCAATTTAATGTTTTAATCTCTTTTAATGCAGAGACTAAGTTTTGTAAATGACTCTCTTCCACCGCAATTTCAATAATACCAGCAAATAATCCTGATACGTGATGCATGCTACTGGTTTGCCAATTACCCTGATGTTTTTGAATAGTGTTGGATAAAGTATTTACTAAGCCAGCTTGGTCTTGGCCAATAAATGAAAGTACAATATGATTCATAGTTATTCCTTTGATAAGCTTTGATAAAATTCATAATAAGTTGAAGTGTTCTCATAAAGTATGACAATTAAGCTATACGACTTAACCGAGAGAATGCTTTAGTTAATGGCTATTTATCGCCTGGATTTGTAATTGAGCTCAATTAAACGCCTTAAATGCGCAACACCATCAATATCGATAGAATTGAATCGCAGGCCTATTTCATATTCATTTTCATGGACAATGGAAATATGCGTGGTTACCTCAGACTTATCATCAACAAGCTGAAAACTTAATTTGCCAGACTTCCCTATAAAGGATTCTTTATTACCGGGAGAACTTATAAGTGCTCCGTTAAACGATATATCGTGAACCAAAACAGGATAAGTGTGTTCCTCAACTTCTAACTTTGCTGTAATTGAGAACAATATGCGTGTGAACTGTCGTTTATTTTCCATTTAAACAGAATCTATGTCAATAAACAGGTTCCCCTAGCATAGCTTTAGTTTAAAAAAAAGGCACCTTAAATATGTACTAAGATGCCTACTTTATTGATTTAGTTATATTCTACATAAAATAGCTAGCTAATTTTTTTGTATTTAATTCTATGGGGTTGCACTGCCGCAGGACCTAAGGTTTTCTTAAGCCACTCTTCATAATCGGTGAAATTCCCTTCATAAAAGTTTATTTTACCTTCGTCACGGTAATCTAATATATGAGTAGCGATACGATCAAGGAACCAACGGTCATGAGAGATAACCATTGCGCAACCAGGGAATTCTAACAAAGCTTCTTCTAAGGCTCTTAATGTTTCAACATCTAAATCATTGGTTGGTTCATCGAGTAATAATACATTACCCCCGGTTTGTACTAATTTAGCCAAATGCACACGATTGCGTTCACCACCTGATAAGTCACCGATGATTTTTTGCTGATCGTTACCTTTAAAATTAAAGCGACTAACATAAGCACGACTTGGGATTTCAAAGGTACCAATTTGTAATATATCAAGGCCTTGCGAAATCTCTTGGTAAACAGTTTTACTGTTGTCCATATCATCACGGAATTGGTCAACACTGGCTAGTTTAACCGTATCTCCTAAAACAACTTTACCTGAATCGGGTTGTTCACTACCTGACATTATTTTAAATAATGTTGATTTACCTGCACCATTTGGACCGATAATGCCAACAATTGCCCCTTTAGGTACACTAAAACTTAAATTATCAATTAACACTCTGTCGTCAAATGATTTTGTTAAGTTACTAACATCTAATACATTATCACCTAAGCGTGGGCCAGGTGGAATATAGAGCTCGTTAGTTTCGTTACGCTTTTGATGATCTTGACTATTAAGTTCTTCAAAACGCGCCATACGGGCTTTACTTTTAGACTGGCGAGCTTTAGGGTTTGAACGGACCCATTCAAGCTCTTGTTTAATCGTTCTTTGTAATGCGGATTCACTTTTACTTTCTTGCTCAAGACGGGCATTTTTTTGCTCTAACCACGATGAATAGTTTCCTTCATAAGGAATACCGTGCCCTCTATCGAGCTCTAAAATCCAGCCAGCCACATTATCTAAGAAATATCTATCATGGGTGATTGCTACTACTGTACCGGGGTAATCATGCAAGAAACGTTCTAGCCAAGCGACAGATTCTGCGTCTAAATGGTTGGTTGGTTCATCAAGTAAGAGCATGTCAGGTTTTTGTAGTAGTAAACGACAAAGCGCAACACGGCGGCGTTCACCACCACTTAATACATTTATTTTCTGTTCCCAAGGTGGAAGGCGTAAAGCGTCGGCAGCACGTTCAAGAACATTATCAATATTATGACCATCATTTGCGTTAATAATATCTTCTAATTCGCCTTGTTCTTTTGCTAATGCATCAAAATCAGCATCTTCTTCGGCGTAATCGCTATAGACTTGGTCTAAACGTGCCATGGCATTTTTAACTGTCGAAACTGCTTCTTCCACTGATTCGCGCACTGTTTGATTTTCATCAAGTTGAGGTTCTTGTGGCAAATAACCAATTTTAGTGCCCGCTAAAGCAACCGCATCACCTTCAAACTCTTTATCAACACCCGCCATAATCCGAAGTAAGGTAGACTTCCCCGAGCCATTTAAACCTAATACACCGATTTTAGCGCCTGGGAAAAAGGAAAGAGAAATATCTTTTAAAATTGTCCGTTTGGGTGGGACTACTTTCGAAACTCGATTCATCGACATGATGAATTTATCTGGTAGTGGCTGAGCCATGTAGAGACCTTTTTATTTGAAGAGAAGTTTTAATTACAGCTATTTTAAGTTAAAGGCGATCTGCAAGCAAATGTGATTGAATTAACTTTACTTTACACCAACGCGTAACCCTGAATTTAACACTATTTAATATTTTTTCGTAAGCAATCTTCTAATTGTTTTTTATTGATAGGTTTTGTCAGGTAATCATCAAATTTAAAACTACCAGCGTCATTTTTTTGAATTTCAAAAATGTCAGCAGTCAATGCTACTATAGGGGTTAATATGTTGTTTTTTCGAATTTGATGACTTGTCTCAACACCATTAATACCGGGCATATGAATATCCATGAGAATAAGGTCAAATTTTTGCTTCTGTGTTATGGCTAAAGCAAGTTCACCACTGTTAGCAAAAGTAACTACTTGGCCCATATTTTCTAAAATTATTTTAGCTAACTTTCGATTAATAGCATTGTCTTCAACAACTAAAACATTTAATTTGAGAATTTTTTGTAATGGTTGTGATGCGTATTTTATATCGTCAATGCTAGGTTGATTTAATGGTTGTGGTAATATAACTAATACATTTGTTCCAATATTTTTTTTACTGGTTAAGGTTATTGTACCTGCCATCAATTCAACAAGGCCCTTCGTTATAGATAAGCCAAGACCGGTACCCTCTATATCTTTATTGTCACCAGCCTGCTGAAATTTATTGAACAATTTATTTTGATTTTTATCTGATATACCGATGCCTTCATCGACGATATTAAAAATTAAATCGTTATCAACATAATTGACCTTCAAGGTGACTTTTTTATCCCTCATCGTAAATTTAATACTATTACTGATCAGGTTAATTAGTACTTGACTCAATTTACCTTCATCAAAGTAAAAGTATTCGGGGACATTAATATCAATATCAAGAAGTAATATAATACCTTTTTCTTTAGCTTGAACTTCCATCATATTACTAGTTTTTTTTAAAAATTGATGACCTTGTAACCACGATGGTACTAACTCCATTTTACCTGATTCAATCTTACTTAAATCCAAAACGGAGTTTACTACAGACAAAAGGTGCTTAGCACTAAAGTCAATCTCTGCAATATAATCTTGTATATCTGGTGGTAATTTTAGTTTAAGGCATCGTTCAGCCAGTAGCTCACTAAAGCCATGAATTGAACTTAAAGGGGTACGGATTTCGTGACTCATATTTGATAAAAAGTCGTTGGTAAATTCTTTCGCTTTTTTAAGTTCAGATACTTTTTTTCTAAGCTCCATTTGTGTGATGATTTCTCGGCTTAGAATTTCGAGTGATTTTAATTGGTGACTATTAAGCTTTTTAGGTTTGTCACTAATAGCGCACAACGTGCCAATGACAAAACCTTCAGGAGTGATTAAAGGCGCTCCAGCGTAAAACCGAATATTGGGAAGGCCAGTAACTAAAGGATTATCTGCAAATCGTTCGTCTTCCAATGCATCGGGAATTTCGAAAATATTATGCTCATGTATGGCGTGAGCACAAAAAGCAATGTCTCGCTCTGTTTCAAATGCATCAAGCCCGACACTTGATTTAAACCACTGGCGCAAAGGGTCAACTAAACTAATCAAAGCGATAGGTGTTTCACAAATTTCAGAGGCAAGTATAGTTAAATCATCAAATGCTTTCTCTGCATCACTATCAAGAATTTCATAATCATAAAGTGCTTGAATTCGCTTTTTTTCATCAAGCGTTTTGGGTGAAATCATCATGATTAATTTACACTATTGTTTGAACGTAAGTACCGTAATAGTAACATGATTTTGCAATACCTTTACTTATTGGTTTTTACTTATTAATAAATTAACAGCACAATAATTTATTGAGATGGGAAGATAGTGATTGTAGTCGTGTATTTTATATATTTACATTAGGCATCTTGCTATCAAAATAGCTCGGACTTAAGCTAGGTGTTTTCTAACCTAAACAGTTGGTTTTTGGTAGAGCCACTTTTAAAGCGCCGCTCAGATAAAAAACAACTTGTTTGGAAAAACACAGTGTCTTTCCCTTATTATCGATTAATTGGAAACATTGTTAATAAAGCTTCACTACTTAGTCTGTTGGTAAGCGTGGGATATCTTTAAAATGTTATTAATAATGTAGAGATAAATCAGGCTGTAATTCGATAATATCTTCAAATTCAGCCAATGGAACAGGCTTACTAAATAAATAACCTTGGAAGTCATTACAGCCATGTTGTGCCAAGAAAGAACGCTGTTGTTCCGTTTCTACACCTTCCGCGATTATATCTAGATTTAAATCTTTAGCCAAACCAATAATGGTGCGCACGATGACATTATCAAGATGCTTTTCACCTAAGTTTTGTACAAACGATTGGTCAATTTTAATTTGGTTAAGTGGTAAACGTGTCAAATAAGATAATGAGGAGTAACCTGTTCCAAAATCATCCATTGAGAAATGTATCCCTATTTTTTTGAGTATGTTCATTTTAAAAATGGTGTCATCTACATTATCAAGAATAGCGCTTTCAGTGAGTTCGAACTTTAATTTATGTAGATCCTTTAGACCACTTTTTTCAATAATTGATTGAACGTCTTCAACAAAGTTAGCTTGATAAAATTGACGGGCACTTACATTGATTGACAGCGTTAGGTGTTGTGTCAATGGAGATAATGCCCATACACGAAGCTGTTCACAAGCTGTTTTAAGTACCCAGTTACCGATAGGGATTATCAGTCCAGTTTCTTCTGCTAGTGAGATAAATTGCATAGGCATAACCATGCCGCGTTCTGGATGCTGCCATCGAATTAGTGCTTCAGCACCGGTTGGATTGTTTTCGGTTATTTGGAGTTGATAAAAAAGCTGTAATTGATTTTTTTGTAAGGCACCGTGAAGGTCAATTTCTAGTGATGCATTGGCAACGATAATCGCTTGCATTGCTGGGTCAAAAAAGCGCAGCATATTACGTCCATCTTCTTTCGCCTTATACATAGCGATATCTGCTTGCTTAAGTAATTCCTCTTTTGATTGTTCATGGTTGCTAAAGATTGTTACTCCTATGCTAGGGCTGACATAACGCGAGTGCTTATTACTACCAAGCAAATATATTTCGTTAAGACTTTTAATGATCTCAAGCCCTTTATCTGTGATGTGTTGCACTACAGTTGTTATTGACGAATCACTCAACTCCTCCAGCATGACAACAAATTCGTCACCACCAAGCCGAGCCACGGTATCAATTTCCTGAACACAACTAACCAATCGTTCAGCTACTTGTTTTAATAATAAATCCCCTATATTGTGTCCCAGAGTATCATTTATTGTTTTAAAATCATCGAGGTCAATAAATAACAAAGCCCCTTTTTTACCACTAAGGGCACTCTGAATTAGTGCCTGTTCTAGCCGGTCAGTAAATAATTTACGATTAGGTAACTGTGTTAAATGGTCGTAAAATGCGAGGTGTTTAATTTCGTCTTCAGCAGATACACGGTCACTAATATCAGTTAACGAGGATACATAGTTCACGGTGTTGCCGTCATTATTTTTGATAGAGGTGATGGTGAGAGATCCTGGGTAAATAGTACCATTTTTATGACGGCTGGTGACTCTACCCCCCCAAAAGCCATCAGAGGCTATATCATCCCAAATTTTAGAAAGGAAAGCTTTGTCATGTTGTCCAGAGGATAATATTTGAGGTGTTTGACCTACTGCTTCTTGTGAACTAAAACCGGTGACTTTGGTGAATGCAGTGTTAACTCGCAAAATAATGAGCTCAGCATCCGTGACTAAAGTTGCTTCTTGTGTTTCAAAAGCAGTGGCAGCAATACCTAATTCAATTTCAGCATTTTGACGCATTATAATTTCTTTAGATAAATCAATATTCGACTGTTCAAGGTTCTTATTAGCCTCCTCTTGCGACAATATTCGACGACGTGACTCGTGATAAACAAAGCATGAAGAAAGAATGGCCATTAAAAACAACATAATACTCGACGAGGTATTCATTAATGATAATGTATTTAATGTGTTATTAAATACATTATCCCTTTGTTCAAATAAGAAGGTTTCACTTTCTTCTAATTGTCCTATTAAGGTGCGAATTTCATCCATTAATAATTTGTCGCCACCGGCTTTTAAATTTGGCAACATTTTCATTAGCTGATTATTTTGAAATAATCTGATTTTAAGAGAAAGTGACTCCATCAAACTGTAAATTTTCGGCTCAAGCGAATTTAACACCAATATTTTAATGGGGTCATCTTGCATTATATTGCGAAGCACTTTTAGATCAGTGTTAATTTTATCATGGGCTATCCAATAAGGTTCTAGATAGTTATTTTCGCCGGTAAAAAGGTAACCGCGTTGACCCGTTTTTGCATCTTTTAAATTAGAGAGAAGGCGGGCCGATGTTTTCATTGTAATCAATGTTTGTTTGCGCTCAAATCTCGCTTGCTCATTTTGATTAACAGTGTAAAAAGACATGCCAACTATAAGACTAACAAGAATAGCAGCTGTGAGAAATAATGTACTTACAACTTGTGATGCTTTCATGAATTACAAATATCTCCCGCAATGAAATTGTATATTGTATTTATTATTCTATATTCCAAACGACGTGTAAAGGGTGCCTAAGTATTTTGCCATTAACCAACAGATCGAGTTTTAGGCTGAATATCTTCAATTACATAGGGATAAAATACAGAGGTGTTAAATAATGCTCAGTTGAACAACAGGTTAGACCAAGGTATTCGCCTATTTTGTTGTCATTAACCATTCTGCTTTTTAATGAACTAACTAAAATAGCTATCAAAAAAAGTAATGATTTTTTTGATATAAGTTATTTGATTATCAACGTTTGAAAAAACCATGTCTTTTTTGTCTAATACAAACTATGCATAGGGCTTATTCCCCTTATTTAAAGCTTTACCCAATGCCTGAATATGCTCAAATGGCCCGTTGATAATACGATTATTATTTATGACACCTAGAGACATAAATAATCGATTATTTTCTTATAATATTTAGGATGTCACAAAACTGTCACACAACTGTCTTATAATTTTGTCTGTTATTCTTATTAATCATAAAAGGGCTTTTGCGTGGCACTAGCAACTAAATCAGCAGGCATACGTCAGCTTAAAAATTCATTAGCCCAATGGGTCATTACCTTTGGCGGTATTGGTGTACTTTTTACCTTAGTACTTATTTTTATGTACTTACTTTATGTGATTAAACCAATCTTTGAATCAGCAACTGTCGAGCCACTTGTCAATATTAGCATTGAGTCGTCGAGCCCTATATTGACAACAGGTGTTGATGAATTAAAAGAAGTCGCTTACACCATTAATCAACAAGGCATTATTGATTTTTATCCGTTAAAAGTTAATAAACTCACTGTTGATAATGAACACCATCCAGTAGTGGATGAAAAATTATCTTCATTTAACGGGTTAATTACTCAAGAACCGTTAAGCCAAGTAATAAAGTCAGGCATTGATTATCACTTATTATTAACGGATAAAGGCAGTGCACAATTAATACGCCCAACCTTTACTGCGAGTTATACTGATGATACCCGCGAAATTATTCCCAACGTCACTTACCCCCTAGGTGACGAATTACTTGTTATTGATGAGCAAGCGCAAATAATTAATAAATTTGCTTTTAGGATGAATGACGAACAAGCAATGTTTGTTGCTTTTACTGACGATGGGCGATTAATTAAAACTACCTTAATTGCCGAAGATGACTTTAATTATGACGCTGAGTATGAAGCACTTTATCAAGAGATAGATTACTCGGTTTCTCCTGAATCGTCACAAGTTCAGGATATCCTCATTACGCCCAGTATGACGATGGCTTTTATTCGTAGCAGTACTCAAGTATCCGTTTTTAATTTAGATGATCACTATAGTGTCGATCTGAAAGGATTAATTTCGCCTAAATTAGCAGATAATGAAATCATCACCTCAATGACCTTACTCTCAGGTGGCTCCTCGTTATTAATTGGGACAAGCGCGGGTCAAGTCAGTCAATGGTTTGAAATTTCAACAGGTAATGGTCGTGAGTTTATTCAAGTTCGTACCTTTGCCGCAAGTGAGTCAGAAGCTATTACCGGTATTTATACCGAACAATTTCGTAAAAGTTTTTATACTATTACGCCATCAGGTGAAATGGGGATGTTTTATACCACGAGCCATGCCGATTTGTGGCGTGGTAAATTACTTGAGTCTCAGCCAAGTGCGATGTCAATTGCCCCTCGTGCTGATGGTTTTATTTCAATTTCCCCTAAGACCAGTAAAGCCAACAACGAGACGTTTAATCTGCAATTATTTGATGTTGAAAACGAACACCCAGAAGTTACATGGCAGGCACTATGGCAAGAAGTTTGGTATGAGGGGTATCCTGAACCCGATTATATTTGGCAGTCGACCTCGGGTACAGACGATTTTGAAGGTAAGTTTTCTTTAGTTCCTATTACCTTTGGTACGATGAAAGCCGCATTTTATGCAATGTTATTTGCGGTACCTATTGCACTAACCGCTGCTATTTATACCGCTTATTTTATGACGCCAGGCTTACGAAAAAAAGTAAAACCGACCATTGAAATGATGGAAGCCTTACCTACAGTGATATTAGGCTTTTTGGCTGGACTTTGGTTGGCACCGATTATTGAAAACTATTTACCGGCTATTGCTTTACTCTTAATATTCTTGCCCCTCTCAACACTGATCACCGCATTAGTGTGGCATAACTTATCAAAAAACTTAAAAAGTAAAATTCCGGAGACCTGGGCGCCGATGATTCTCATTCCGGTGATGATCCTAGCAGCCTATTCTGCTTTTGCTTTATCGCCAGTTATGGAGGTTTACTTTTTTGGTGGTGATGTTAGACAATTTATTACCAATGATCTCGATATGAGTTTTGATCAACGAAATGCATTGGTTGTTGGTATTGCTATGGGCTTTGCGGTAATTCCTACTATTTTCTCTATGGCAGAAGATGCGATTTTTAGTGTGCCAGGGCACTTAACCAGTGGTTCGTTGGCCTTAGGCGCCACACAATGGCAAACCTTGGTTAAAGTTATTTTACTGACGGCAAGTCCAGGTATATTTTCAGCCGTTATGATGGGGTTAGGTCGTGCCGTTGGAGAAACGATGATTGTATTAATGGCAACAGGCAATACGCCAATACTTGATTGGAGTATATTTCAAGGAATGCGTACCTTAGCAGCTAACATAGCGGTTGAAATGCCTGAGTCAGAAGTGGGCAGTTCACACTATCGAATTTTGTTTTTAGCGGCTTTTGTATTGTTTGTATTTACCTTTATTTTTAATACCTTTGCTGAATTCATTCGTCAGCACCTTCGTGCTAAATACAGCTCAATGTAGTTAATAAGTTAATAGATTAGTAAGAGATAATTTTATGAATAATTGGTTTAAATCTGGTTCTCCTTGGATATGGCTTTCTGCAGGTGGAGTGAGTATCAGTTTGATTTCTGTATTGGGATTGTTGTGGTTAATTGCCTCGCGTGGACTGTCATATTTTTGGCCAGCAGATATTGTTGAATTTAATTTATTGAACGAATATGGAGTGAAATCAGTCGTCATTGGTGAGATTTATGATCGTGAAAGAATTCCAGCTGAACAGCTAGCCCATACCAATATTAAATTGCCAGTTGGTCAAGAGACGGTTGAACGTTTACTGATTAAAACCGGTAATCGTGAATTAGTCAGTTTGGACTTTCGTTGGCTATTAGTCCCACAAATCACCCAACAATCGACGCCTGAAAATTTAGTGGTAATTGAGCGACGATCAAATGGTAATTTTTATGGGGTCATTGAAAGCTTAATGCTAGAAGGTGAAAAAGTTGGATTATCTCAATTAGCATTACTACTTGAGCGTGTTGAGAACTTTCAAGATAAAATTGATACATTACAAAAAACGGATATTGGTGCCATTAACTATCAATTAGAGCGGTTACGTTTAAAAGAGCGTAAACATAAGCTTGATGGAACCTTAACTGATGAACTGTCGAATAATTTCATTAAAGACACTGAGGTATTAAAAGCAGAGTATGGCCAATTAGAAGAAAAACTGATGGCACTTCGTCGAGAAATAGCAAGGGACCAATTAACTGTTCGTGCAATGGATGGACAAGTAGTCACGATAAATTTTGAAGATGTTTTAGCGGTTACTTTTAATAATAAACTGACTCTGCTTGATAAAATTGCATTGTTCTTTAGTCAAATAGGCGGATTTATTGTTGATGATCCCCGCGAAGCAAACACCGAAGGTGGTGTTTTTCCCGCCATTTTCGGTACGGTATTAATGGTACTGTTAATGACAGTAATTGTTTCGCCTTTTGGCGTAATTGCTGCGATTTATCTACATGAATATGCCGGTAATAATGCGTTGACTAAGTTGCTTCGCATTGCCGTTATTAATTTAGCGGGTGTGCCGTCCATTGTTTATGGGGTGTTTGGCTTAGGATTTTTTGTTTATATGGTTGGTGGTAGTTTAGATCAACTGTTTTACTCTGAAACATTACCTAGCCCAACCTTTGGTACACCGGGTGTTATGTGGTCAGCAATTACTTTGGCGATATTAACGCTGCCGGTTGTTATTGTGTCAACTGAAGAAGGTTTATCACGTATTCCATCAGCAATGAGGCATGGTAGTTTGGCATTAGGGGCAACAAAAGTAGAAACGCTTTGGCGTATTATCTTACCCATTGCTAGCCCTGCCATTATGACCGGTATTATTTTAGCTATTGCTCGTGCCGCAGGTGAAGTTGCGCCATTAATGTTAGTTGGCGTAGTTAAAATGGCGCCTAATTTACCATTAGATGGAAATTTCCCCTTCTTACACCTTGACCGTAAGTTTATGCATTTAGGCTTTCATATTTACGATGTCGGTTTTCAAAGCCCTAACGTAGAAGCAGCAAGACCATTGGTTTATGCCACCGCATTTTTACTGATAACAATTATTGTTTCGTTAAATATGACCGCAGTTTCCATACGAAACAAATTACGTGAAAAATACAAAATGTTAGAACACTAAAATATACTAAAAGTATTAAGTATTAAGTTCTAAGTTTAAAAACAGATTGATAAATAAGAGTTAACTATGATTACAGTGACACCAAATGCATTATCAAACAGCCCTAATAAAATTGATTTAACCAATATGGCTCCAGAGCAAATTGCTCTCGATATTAAAGGACTCAATCTTCATTATGGTAATAAACAAGCACTTCAAGATATTACTATGTCGATACCTAAAGGCCAAGTGACTGCCTTTATTGGGCCAAGTGGTTGTGGTAAATCGACCTTGTTACGCTGTATTAATCGGATGAACGATTTAGTCGATATTTGTAAAGTCACCGGTGAAATTAATCTTCACGGTGAAAATATTTATGGCCGTCAGGTCGATGTTGCCGCCCTCAGGCGCAAAGTGGGTATGGTCTTCCAACGGCCCAATCCTTTTCCAAAGTCTATTTATGAAAATGTCGTTTATGGTGTGCGTATTGGTGGTGAGAATAATCGACGTAAGCTCGATGACATTGTTGAAAAGTCACTGAAAAGCGCGGCCTTGTGGAATGAAGTTAAAGACAGATTACATGAGAGCGCTTTAGGTTTATCCGGTGGTCAGCAACAACGTCTAGTGATTGCTCGAGCGATTGCCATTGAACCAGAAGTATTGTTACTGGATGAACCCACATCAGCGCTTGACCCTATTTCAACCTTGACCATTGAAGAGTTGATTAACGATCTTAAAAAGCAGTTTACTGTTGTAATTGTCACTCACAACATGCAACAAGCCGCGAGGGTCTCTGATCAAACCGCCTTTATGTATATGGGTGATTTAATCGAGTATAGTGATACCAATACGTTATTCACTACACCGGTTAAAAAGAAAACAGAAGACTACATTACCGGTCGTTATGGCTAACAGTGACAAAAGCTCAGGATGAAAAATTATGAATAGTTTAAATTTAGGTCGTCACATTTCAGGTCAATTTAATGAAGACTTAGAAAGAGTACTCAACTTAGTGATGCACATGGGCGGCTTAGTTGAAAAACAACTCAATGATTCTTTAATCGCGGTTGTTGACTCAAATCAAGAGCTCGCGCGAAACGTTTTAGCTAATGATGCTCAAATTAATGATTTAGAAATGAGTATTGATGATGAGTGCACACGGGTTATTGCCAAACGCCAGCCAGCAGCAGGTGATTTACGTTTAATTATGGCCATTGTTAAAACCATTGCCGATTTAGAGCGTATCGGTGATGAAGCACAAAAAATTGCTAAGGTTGCGTTAGAGGACTTTTCTCCCAAGCAAAAAGATTTATTACTTAACTTAGACAATCTAGGTCATAGAGTCTTAGGGTTTCTTCAAGTAACACTTGATGCCTTTGCTCGAATGGATGATGAGGCAGCAATTAAAATTCATTCAACGGATAGTAAAATAGATCGTGAGTATGAAGCCTTAATGCGACAGTTGATGACTTACATGATGGAAGATCCTCGCTCGATCCCACAAATTATGAGTGTAATTTGGTCGGCTCGTGCACTAGAGCGTATTGGTGACCGTTGTCAAAATATCTGCGAATATATTATTTATCTTGTTAAGGGAAAAGTAGTTCGTCATGCGACTTCTGAAGAGATGCAAAAGTTATAATCGTGTAGCAGTAATTGATTTAATAAAGAAACAGCTTGGCAGCGACGAAAAGATAGTTATAATTCAATAAAATTTAGTCATGTTTTGGCTAAATGAATTATAGAGTTAATGGATTTTGGTATATAGATACATCAATTTACTAAGTGTCTTGGATAGTGATTAAAGGGCTTGATAATCAAATCAAATGCTTTAATATTCGCGGCGGACAACAATAATGAGAAATCAATCTCACTGGAAATAAAATTATGGCTAGAAATTCCATATTAGGTGTATTTGCAAAATCACCTATAAAACCATTAGAAAAACATATTCGATTGGTGACAAAATGTGCTAATCAACTTATCCCATTTTTTGCTGCTTGTGCTGATAATGATTGGCCTACGGCAACAAAAGTTCGTAAAAAACTGTCAAAACTGGAACAAGATGCTGACCAATTAAAACGTCAGTTACGCTTAGAGTTACCTGGCGGTTTGTTTATGCCTGTTGATCGTGCTGATTTATTAGAGCTATTAACTCAGCAAGATAAAATTGCCAACCGTGCTAAAGATATTGCTGGTCGTGTGTTAGGTCGTAAATTAGAAATTCCAACCATTCTGCAAGAAGACTTTATTGCTTATTTAACACGTTGTATTCAGGCAACAGAAAAAGCAGCGGATGCCATTAATGAATTAGATGATTTATTAGAAACCGGATTTAGAGGTCGTGAAGTTGCTTTAGTTGAAAAAATGATCAACCAACTCGATGATATTGAAGATGACACTGATAATATGCAAATCAAACTTCGCAAAAAATTACTTGGTATTGAAGATACTTTAAAGCCAGTAGATGTGATGTTTTTATATCAAATTATTGATTGGGTTGGCGATCTTGCTGACCTAGCTGAACGTGTAGGCTCACGTTTAGAAATTTTACTCGCTAGAAAATAAGGGCTTACTTATGGATATTATACTCTCAAGTGGCTCTACTTTAGTCATTATTGCCGCAGTGGTTGGTTTTTTTATGGCGTGGGGCATCGGTGCTAACGATGTGGCAAACGCTATGGGTACATCGGTTGGCTCTAAAGCGCTAACGATTAAGCAAGCAATTATTATTGCTATGGTTTTTGAATTTGCTGGTGCCTATTTAGCCGGTGGTGAAGTCACTTCAACCATTCGTAAAGGTATCATTGATGCGAGTTTCTTTGTTGATTCACCCGAGCTATTAGTCTTTGGTATGATCTCTGCGCTATTTGCAGCGGCAACCTGGCTGTTAATTGCCTCTGCACTGGGTTGGCCAGTTTCTACTACGCATTCTATTGTCGGCGCCATTGTTGGTTTTGCTGCCATGGGTGTTAGTGCCGATGCCGTAGTCTGGAGTAAAGTCGGCGGTATTGTCGGTAGCTGGGTTATTACCCCACTTATTTCTGGTGTCATTGCTTTTCTTATTTTTAACAGTGCTCAAAAACTAATTTTTGATACAGACAAGCCACTTCAACAAGCCAAGCGTTGGGTACCATTATATATGTTCCTGGCTGGCTTTGTTTTAGCATTAGTCACTATTAAAAAGGGATTAAAGCATCTCGATCTTCATATAGCGTCTCCAGATGACTTTATCTATGCAGGGATAACGGCTGTTGTTGTAGCTGTGATCGGTAAATTCTTTATTAATCGGATAAAGTTTGATGAGAATGCCACTAAAACTACTCATTATGCCAATGTTGAAAAAGTATTCGCGTTACTGATGATAGTTACCGCCTGTTGTATGGCTTTTGCTCATGGTTCAAATGATGTTGCTAACGCTATTGGTCCTTTAGCTGCTGTTGTTAGTATTGTTGATAATGGTGGTGAGATCGCCTCTAAATCAGCTATTGCTTGGTGGATATTACCCTTAGGTGGTTTTGGTATTGTTGCCGGCCTTGCGTTATTTGGTCATAAAGTTATTGCTACCATTGGGCAAGGTATTACACATTTGACACCTAGTCGTGGTTTTGCTGCTGAACTTTCTGCTGCTTGTACTGTTGTTATTGCTTCTGGTGCAGGTTTACCTATCTCTACAACACAAACCTTGGTTGGTGCTGTACTAGGTGTGGGAATGGCGCGTGGTATCGCTGCTATTAACTTGGGCGTTGTAAGAAACATTGTTGTTTCTTGGGTCATTACCCTTCCCGTAGGTGCCGGCCTTTCGATTATCTTCTTCTGGATGATGAAAGGTATGTTTATGTAACTAAAAAGCTGATGGTTAAACTGTCAGTTTATAGTCCTTATTAATATCTCATTTTTTCACAGACTATATTTAAGAGACGAGCAATAAAAAAGGCTGCAAATTTAGAATTTGCAGCCTTTTTATTTTTAAAGGTTTGACGCTAGCTTCTAGCGGTCACTTCCAATAAATGATAACCAAATTGAGTTTTTACTGGGCCTTGAACGGTATTTAAATCCGCAGAGAAAACCACTTTATCAAACTCAGGCACCATTTGACCTGGACCAAATGAACCCAAATCACCACCTTGCGCTTTTGATGGACAGTTTGAGTGCTCTTTAGCTACATCGGCAAAATCTGCACCGGCTTCAATTTGAGCTTTTAATTCTAAACAATTTTCTTCGGTATCAACTAATAAATGACGGGCACTGGCTTGAGCCATAATAAACTTCCTAAATAAAATAATAATGTAATGATAATTTTAACGTACTTTTTTCATTTTTAAAAGGGAGAGTAAAACGGGTAATCACTAATATTAATAGTTATACTCGATTAATATTAGTGTATTGATAAGAATAGTTAATGAATCTTCCTAATTTAAAACATCTACAATATTTATTGGCTCTGCATAAACAACAACACTTTCACCGTGCTGCTCAAGCGTGTTTTGTTAGTCAATCAACACTCAGCAGTGCGATCTTAAAGCTTGAAGAGCAGCTTGATTGCCAATTAATTGAAAGAAACCACAAAACTTTTATTTTTACATCTCAGGGCGAAACTATCGTCAAGTTGGCAAGACAATTGTTAGTGTCAGCCAGTGAAATGGTAGACTTTGCTTCACAACAAGGAAAACCTAACGCCGGTAGTGTACGAATTGGTTGTATTCCAACGATAGCCCCATTTTTGTTGACTGATTTTGCCAATGCTTGTCAGCAAAAATTACCTGAACTTGAGCTTTATTTAAAAGAAGATACCACTGACAATTTAATTGCTCAATTAGCTCAAGGAGAAATTGATACGGTTATACTTGCATTACCTATAGTGACACATGCTTTTAATAGCCGAGTCTTAGGTAAAGACAATTTCTATATTGCGGGTGACAAGCAATTGGTTGACCGTTTTAACACGGATCAAAGTAAAGGGGCTTTAAATTATCATCAACTGCCTCAACAGAGTATTTTTCTGCTTTCACAAGAGCATTGTCTTAGTGAACATACTGTATCAGCCTGTTCACTATCAGATCAAAGTTACATTAATCCTTTTTCAGCAACCAGCCTATCAACGTTAGTGCAAATGACGTCTTACCACAAAGGCGTCACCTTTTTACCCAAAATGGCGGTCAATAAAGATTTGGGTATTAGAGAGGGGTTATCAATTTCCAAGCTCAGTGGTGACTTTTATCGCGAAATTGGTATGTTATGGCGACCCACTAGTATGAGAAAACAAACATTTAATGAACTCGCCGATATTGTTGAGCAGTTATTAAAATAGAAAGTTAGCTTTACAACTAAGATCGCTGCTGATAAAAATCAGATTTTATTGAGCTTTCTTTAATTTCCTAAACTCATGTAATAGCGGTTCAGTATAACCATTGGGTTGAATCGCACCTTCAAACACAAGCTGACATGCTGCTTTAAAGGCTATGTTACTATCAAAATCAGTTGCCATTGCTTGATATTGACGGTCACTACTATTTTGTTGATCAACAATAACTGCCATTTTTTTCATGGATGCCATGACTTGCTTTTTAGAGCAAATACCATGATGTAACCAGTTTGCTAGATGCTGGCTTGAAATTCTTAGCGTTGCTCGGTCTTCCATTAAACCGACATCATTAATATCAGGCACCTTTGAACAACCGATACCTTGGTCTATCCAACGAACCACGTACCCTAATATCCCTTGAGCATTATTATCAAGTTCCTCCTGAACTTCACTCTCACTCCAGTTGGTATCAGTAGCCAGTGGAATGGTTAAAATATCATCGATACTTGCGGGTTTTCTTTGACTGAGAGTCTTTTGTAAGTTAAAAACATCAACTTTGTGGTAATGAAGGGCATGGAGAACTGCAGCAGTTGGTGAGGGTACCCAAGCGGTATTTGCACCTGCCTCAACATGATTTATTTTCGTTGCTAACATATTGGCCATTTGATCGGGTACTGGCCACATACCTTTGCCAATTTGTGCTTTACCACTAAAGCCACAAGCTAAACCAATATCGACATTGTTATCCTCGTAAGCACCTATCCACGGGGTGAGTTTTATATCGGCTTTACGCGCCATAGCACCTGCCTCCATTGAGGTGTGAATTTCGTCACCCGTTCGGTCTAAAAAGCCCGTATTGATAAATACCACACGATCTTTAGCTGCGAAAATACAAGCTTTTAAGTTAACACTTGTTCGCCGTTCTTCATCCATGATACCCATTTTAATGGTGGAGTAAGGTAAAGATAATGCAGCTTCTACTAATGAAAAAAGTTTATCGGCAAAGGCGACTTCTTCAGGACCATGCATTTTAGGCTTAACAATATAAATAGCACCCTGTTTACTATTTTTGTTGTTACGGCTGTTTTTAATATCGTGCAAGGCAATGGTTGAGGTGATCATGGCATCAAGAATCCCCTCAGGCACTTCATTGCCGTATTGATCTAGAATTGCGCTGTTAGTCATTAAATGTCCGACATTACGAATAAACATTAAGCTACGGGCTTTGATGTCAAAACATTCGCCTTTTAAGTTCTGGTACGGCCGGTCTTTATTCATTGAACGAGTAAATACTTTGCCATTTTTATCAATCGTCTCTGTAAGGGTTCCTTTCATTAGCCCTAGCCAATTGCGGTAGGCAATGACTTTATCTTCACCGTCAACAGCTGCTACTGAGTCTTCACAATCCATAATAGTGGTTATGGCAGCTTCAATGAATATATCGCTAACACCCGCTAAATCAGACTTCGCTATCGTGCTCTGATTATCAAATTGGATATCAAAATGTAGTCCGTGTTGTTTAAATAATAAGGCTTTTGGCTCGATGATACTGCCAGTAAAGCCGATAAAGCACCCAGGACTAGCTAGTTGGGTTTGCACACCATTTTTTAGCGTTATAATGACTTGCTCTTGAGTGAGCTGATAGTTCACAGCGTCTTTATGACTACCTGTAGTTAAAGGAATCGTCTGGTCTAGAAAGTTTTTTGCAAACGCGATAACCTTTTCACCACGAGCTGGGTTATAACTACCCACTTGTTTGGCACCATTATCGTCACTGATAACATCTGAGCCATAAAGTGCATCGTACAAACTTCCCCAACGGGCATTTACCGCATTAAGTGCAAATCTGGCATTCATGATAGGAACAACTAGTTGAGGACCCGCTAATAATGAAAGTTCGTCATCAACATTTTTTGTTGTTATCGTAAAGTCCTCCACTGGAGGCACTAAATAATTAATGTCTTTTAAAAGCTGTTTGTATTGCTCAAAATTAAAAGCCGCACCCTGATGATGTTTGTGCCATTGATTTATTTTTTCTTGTAATTGATCGCGGGTTTTTAATAGCTGACTATTTTCTGGGGCTAAGGTTTTAATAATGTGAGCAAAACTCAACCAAAAATCAGTGGCGTTAATCCCTGTATTGGGAAGAACTTCAAACTCTATGAAATCAGCAAGGCATTTAGAAACTTGTAGGTTAGCTTGAGAAATTCGTTGACTCATCTGTCTATCACCTAAATTATTTGAGTTAGTATATTAGTGGCTGAAACGTTATTTAGTTATCCTAGGATGAAAATGTTTTGACTGCAATAGAACATAGTAGAGATATTAATGGAGTTAATTTTTAATATTAACAAATCAACTGATGATTGATAGAAGGGGTTTAGTTAACCTCATGTTTTTAATAAGTTTAATTAATATATTCTTCTGTGACTTTAGCTGTTTATAAAGTTATTACACTAAATGATACTTGTTATTTTTTGCGTGAATGTAAGACTCGCTGTGTCGTGTCAAAAACAAGTAATGCTTATAAGTTCGCATAATGGGAGAGACTCTTTACCCCTAAATAATAAGGACGTTAATTATGTGCTAACTGTTTATTTTTTTTATCTATCAATGAATATATCTGGCCAAGTGAGGCGATCATTATATGGATAGGTAATAATAGGCCTAACTGATGAAGCTTGAATATTTTCTCATGGTTCAATGCTGCGAGCTTTTCTTTATCTATAGTGTATAAACCGTTCAGTCTTGTTTGTTTTTTGTTAATAAAGGTGATTTCTAAAGAGATAGGTTGGATTAGTACCATCTCTTGTAACTGCTCAATTAACATTTGGTTATCTAACTCACCTTGTATTATTTGCACCAGACAATTTTTTGCTTGTTTAAAATAAGGCGTTTCTTCCCCTGTAGCTGAAAATAACGACTCACCTTCTGTTGTCGATATAGCCGGAGAGTTGGTATCAATACATACTAAGAAATCATCGTTTTCTCGTTTTATTTCTTTACCGGGTTGAATAGGAACTTCACCAATAAAAAAAGGCTGACGCTGAATTTGAAGGGGTAAATAGAGACCTTGCCACTGCTGATTTTGCCAAAATAGATTTTCGCCTTCCTCAAAGCCGAACATACCAGCACATACAAATTGTCCAGTTTCACCATTTTTGGTTAGTACTATCGGTTGCTGCAAAGCAATATGTGTAAACTCAGCCAATACGGCAGGCACAAGGTGGAGGTTTTTACCATGAGCTTCAACTAAGGTATTATTAATTTTAATGTCTTTATGACTTTTACTATCAACTGCTACTAGATTTGCCATCAATACTCTCTTTATCTATTGAATTTTTTTGTTTAGAGGTGAGTAAAACCATATTGTTTTACTTTTTTTAATAACTCTCTATTCGTGGGCAAATTTGAAATTGCAGTGACGGTCAACTTTTTATTTTGAGCAAACTGTTGGTTGGCGTAATGCCAATCATTTAGAAGGTGAGGGGCGTGGCTGTAATCACTTTTAAAACCCATACCATAAAGTACATATTGGTAACTGGCTGCTGGGAATATTTCATTATTACTAGTGAAGTCATTATCGGTTGGCGATCTATGCTGCCATAACGCCATTAAGTCTTTCAGGCTTTGAGGTATTGAGTTTGGATCACGGTTCTCACTCCAAAAACTATTATCTACTCGTTTACTTAAAATATAGTGCAGCTTAAGAAAATCGATAATTTTATCCCAACGGTATAAAAATGTTTCGTTAAAACGTTTGGCAATAATATCCATTGAGCTTCTTGTTACGGGAAGTTGCTCAGAAATCATTTTGGCTGAAAGTTCCACTAAAACAAGTGCAGAGGCTTCAAGGGGCTCTAAAAATCCAGCAGACAAACCTACAGCAACACAGTTATTTTGCCAAAATTTTTCTCTATGCCCTGAGTTAATTGGTATTTTTCTAACACTGGCATTATCAAATTTATCCCCAACATATTGGGCTAATATTTCTCTAGCATGCTCTTCTGAAGAATGCTTACTTGAATAAACATAACCAACACCTCGTCTGTGTTGCAAACCTATATCCCAAATCCAACCGGCTTCTTGTGCGGTAGAAAGAGTATGAGAGGCAATAGGTGAGTCTTCATCATCATAAGCCACTTGTATTGCTAGTGCGGTATCAATAAACAATATATCTTTGCAAGATTTAAATGGAATTTGGTAATGCTTACCTAATAAAAGAGATGAGAATCCTGTGCAGTCAACAAATAGATCGCCACTAATATCACCATTATTTTTTGTTGTTAGTGAGGTGATATCACCATCTTTTGCAGAATTCACACTAACTACATTGTCTGAAATATAGGTAACACCCAGTTTTTTGATACAGTGTTTTTGTAAAAAAGCAGCAAATTTTACCGAGTCCAAGTGATAAGCATAATTAGCAATAGCATCAAATTCAGGTGTTCTAATTGTTTTTGGAGCTAGACCTTTTTCACAAATAGCCTCTTGGAAGCAAACCTCATTGGAAAATGAATTTGCTTTGCTTTGTTGTTCTTTGGCAAGCCAGTAGGCGGCAAGATCGCCCTTCGAAAATCCCTGAGGTAATACTAAGGGATGGTAATAAAAATCATTATCAGTGCCATCAACCCATTTGGAAAACTTTGCCCCTTGCTTAAAAGTTGCATTACATTCCCGGATAAAGTCAGTTTCATTAATACCTAAAGCAATTAGTGTACTGCGCATTGTTGGCCAAGTACCCTCACCAACACCCATGGCGCTAATTCCGGGTGATTCTATTAACACAACGCTCACACCTTCCTCAGTACCTGATTTATGGCGGGCCGCTATTCTACCTGCCGTTAACCAACCTGCAATACCACCACCAACAACGACTATTTTTTTTATAGAGTTATTATCTGAAGCATTATCAGGATTGTTCGCTGTATTTATTTGAGTACTTTGCATTAAACCACTTCTTTTAAATGATAGGACAACTCATGAGTCTATTTATTGTTTCGCTTAATGGCTTTAATCGTGGTTAAAAACTTCCACGAATACCAAAGCCATAACGACGACCACTGTCTTCAGCTAACAAGAGTTGGTTAGCAAAGCGACCACGTTTGTGAATATATTCTTCAGTTAGGTTAATGCCCTCAACAAATAGCGTTAAGTTTTTAATGATTTCGTAACTTGCACTTGCGTCAACTTGGTAATACTCCTCAACAATAGTGACACCGTCGCCATTACTTTGTGTAAAAGACTGTAAGAAACGATCTCGCCAGTTATAAGCAATACGAGCTTCTAAAGGGCCATTTTCATAAAAGGCCACTAAATTTAATGAGTCACTTAATCCCGTTAAGGCAAATACTTGGGTAATATCACTCGGATCTAGTTCAGCATTACTATCAACTAAAGTAGCGTTAGCAAGTAAGCCAAAACCAGATTGAAAAGTATGTTGAGCAGCAAGCTCCCAGCCTTTAACAACAGCAGATTCAACATTATTTGGTAAGGTGTTAGTAAACACAGCAACTTCATCATTAGCATCTGGCATATTAGGATTTGAACCAGTCGAAGGGTCGGTTAGTAAGCCGCCACTTTGTAATTCAAAAGTCTTAGGGACTTGTAAGTTAACGATAAAATTAGCTACATTTTTTTTAAAGTAACCTGCAGATAAATAACTCGCTTCGTCGTAATACCATTCTAAAGAAAAATCTACATTATTAGAAATAAAAGGGATAAGCGCAGGGTTACCGCTGACAGCGTTTAAGTTACCACCTTGGCGTGTGGTAGTAATGACACTTACGGGTGACATACTAGTAAGTGTAGGGCGTGTAAGGGTTTTTGATGCAGCAATACGAGCAATTAACTCTTCAGTGATTTGTAGTTTTACATTAAAGTTTGGCAGAATCTCATCATAACGAGTACTTTGAGCAAATGACTCTTTAGCCCCAAATTCGGCTAACATTTCTGTTTTATCCAAAATAGTCAACCCTGTTACTGATGCGGTCGTACCTCTTACATCGGTACTTGTAGCTTCAAAGCGGAAACCAGCGGTACTTGAAACTAACATACCAGCTAAATCAGCCTCAAAATCTAGTTCTAAATAGAAAGAAAAAATATCTTCATTAACTTCGAATGAGTTATCTCGTTTTACAGCGTCAAAGCTTATAGTGTCGGAGTTAACTTCAGCATAATATTGCTCAATAAAAGTAAAAATTTCTTCACCATCATGAGCAAGCCATGATGATGGCATACGGCCGCTACCACTCACATCACTTAAAAAATCACTGCCGGCATCAAAAACATACTGATCAAAGTCTGACATGTTAGGACGGTCAGGATAACCACAGTAAACACAGTGAAAACCTTCACCTTCGTTATCCCAACGGTCTAATATTTTAGTTTCAGAGGTATACATCATACCAAAGTTTAAGGCGGTTAGGCCGGTATCACTATTAGTACTCCATACATTATTCCATCTCAATTGGGTTAAATTATCTTCAACCGCCCAGCCACGACGCAGCATAACATGTGCTTTTGAGTTTGCAGTATCATAAAAATTGGATACTCCCGCAGGCACAACTTCAAGGTCGTAAGCTATACCCTCGAGCTCTTGCTGACCGCTGTATATACTGTTATCAGCAGAAGTGAAATCGCTCGAAACAGGTAAAATATTATTATCAATTGTAAACCTTACTCGATTCGCGTAGCCAATAAGTGATAATTGGTCGCCGCGGCCATTATTTGCATCTCTAGTCGCATTTGAACGACTAATATCAATTTGCATATTAAGGTGGTTGTTAACATGCCAATCAAAATTTAAACCCAATGATGAGGTTTCAGTTAAACGGTCAAATTTCTTGGCATGGAAGTCAGTGGCTAAACCAATTTCTTGATACATATCGACAACAGTACCATTCTCATCAACAACAGCATTTTCAACATTTGGGGCAGTAAACCAGTGACCATAGGAAGTGGCATTGGTTTCAATATTAAAATCTGAATAAAGCGCGTCAGCGGTAATAATTAAATTACTTGTTGGGGCATATTGCAATACTACGTTAGCATTGGTTCGGCTACGATTTTCAAATGTTACTTTATGATCGTAGTTACGTGCAGAAAATATATTACCAGTATAATTATCGCCAGATTGAGTTTTTGGGTTTGGAATGCCCACATTTTCTAACCAGCCATCTGTTTGTGCTTGGTTTAATCGAGTGTCTCGTTCTTGATAATATAGTGAGAATAACAGACCAAAAGTATCATTATTAAATGTATTGCTAATTAATGCTGATACTTGTGGTGTGTTTTTTTCACTGTTGCTGTCAACAATAGCTTTTACGGAGCCAGCAAGTTTAAAGCCATCAATAGAAAAAGGTCTAGCGGTATTGATATTAACAGTAGCCCCTACACCACCAGACTGCATACTCGCAGTAGAAGTTTTGTGAACATCTAAGCTCTCGACCATCTCTGAAGCTATCGTGTCAAAACTGAAGGCTCGACTAGTATTTTCAGATGCTATTTGGCGTCCATTAACTAATACGGTATTAAATTGAGGACCAAAACCACGCACAGTAATCATCTGACCCTCACCACCAGAACGATCAATAGATACGCCACTGGTACGTTGTAAAGATTCAGCTAAGTTAGTGTCTGGAAATTTACCTATTTCTTCAGAAAATATTGAGTCAAGAACGCCACTCGTATAACGCTTCAAATCCATTGAACGAGCAAGTGAACCACGTATACCTGTCACTTCAATAATCTCAATTTCTTTGATTCTTTTTGTGTTTTTTCTTGATGATAGCGTGCTAAATAATGATGTCTTTGATATTTTATTATAATCATTACTGGCTTTATCTAGCTTAAAACTTGGATCTATCAATATTGATAGTTGGCCACTTTTATCAGTTTTGGTTTTAAGTCCCGTGTTTTTAAGTAATTTAACTAATGCATCGACAGTTGAATAATGGCCGATTACTGAATTTGTATTTTTTCCCTGAACTTTTTCCATTGGAAATAACAAAGTAACATTGGCATGTTCTGCGAAACTAATGAGGGATAGATCTGCTCTTTGTCTTGGTATATTAAACATTATTTCATCTGGTTTTTCTGCCGCAATGACACTACCATTGAGAATGAAGATCATGATTAAACAAAACAATCGATTACGTAATTTTTGATAGCTAATTTTTATGGTTTGTCCCCAAGCTAAAAAAAAAGGCGTGTATTTGAAAGTTCTATTCCTTAATAATGTGATATTAATAATTGTTTTGAACAATCTTTTTTGATGTATAGTCATAATAAAATGGTTTAACGTCTTTTAAATTTATACTGTTAGCACTTTTATCGGTCAGGTTACATCTTCCAATTTGATTTATAGGTTAAATATTAAACGCTATGAAAAAATCCCTATGCCTGTGCACAAGTTTTGTTCAATATAATTATAATTTTTAAGCCATTACTCCATTACTCAATACTTTATTACAATTACAAGGTAAATTACAAGATAACAATTAAAAGGTAAATTACCAGCAATAATAATTACAGTCTTATTACGAAAAAGTAAATTAAATAAACAATTAAATTGGTGGATTTTTATTGTTGGTTCGTCCTACCAATACCCATCATTAATCTTATGATAAATATTGAGGTTCAATGTCGAACGAGACAGTGTTTTATAAAATATATTTGGCATCGAGAAAAAGTATTTCTCGAGTTGTTTCTCGTATTGTGCCGCCCGATGAAATTGAAGATATTGTGCAAGAAACTTATGTGCGTATTTGTCAAATTAAAAATAAAGACCATATCAATTCACCCAAATCTTTTATGTTTAAAATGGCGCGAAATTTAGCACTAGATTACCAAAAAAAAGCCAATGTCAGGCTTGTTGATGGTGTTGATGATATGGGGAAGTTAGAATTATTACTTTCAGACTATAATAATGATGAGATGTACGACAATGCTGTAACCAATAGAGAGTTTTCTTGTTTTTGTAATGCCGTTAGAGAATTACCGGTACAATGTAGAAAGGTTTTTGTGTTAAAAAAAGTATATGGCTACTCTCAGCGTGAAATTGCAGAACAATTAACTATTAGTGAATCTACCGTGGAAAAACATATTTCAATGGGTATTAAACGTTGTACTTTATTTATGCGTCATCAAAGTGAACAAGTGAATTCACCCAAAGACTCATTACATTTAGGAGGTCGTTATGAATAATGTTCATCAACTGCACTCCAAAGAGCAAGTTATCAAAGAAGAATTACGCTTAGATCAGGCAAGTGACTGGATCGCTAAACTCGATAGGGAGTTATTGAGTGCAGAAAAAACTGAGCTTAAAATTTGGCTTGCACAAGATAATGACAATATAAAATTACTGATGGAAATAGCAAAAATGTGGGATAAAATGGACGATTTAAATCGTCTGTCTGATTTGTTTCCCTACGAGGAAGTAAATAAAAAATCAACCCCTTGGTTTGTTGCAATGGCCGCCTCATTTGTTGTTGCCATTCTTTTTACGTTAGTAAGTACCATCTCCAGTTTTTCTCCGTTCACTGAAAAAGCAACATCCTCAGTAGTTGTTATGCAAGCGAGTTATCAAACCAATGTCGGTGAAAGTCACACCATTAATTTACCAGATAATAGTAAATTAGTTTTAAACACGAATAGTTTTGTACAAGTTAAATATACTGCAAGTGCGCGGTTAATTGAGTTGCAACGTGGAGAAATACACATTGATGTTGCTCATGATAAGTCACGTCCTCTGAGCGTATTAACTAATGGTAAAATTATTCAAGCGGTAGGTACTGCATTCAATGTTAAAGTAAATAATGACTTAGTTGAACTAATTGTTACCGACGGTAAAGTACTTGTTGCCAAAAAAGATAATGTTTCACTTAATTCTGACATCGAACAAATAGCGAAACGCTTACCTCAAAGTTCTATGGCGATTTCAGAAGGGGAAAAAGTAGAGCTCAACTTAACCAATCAATTACTCGAAGAAGTGGTGAAGTTAAAACCAATTGAAATTGCTGCTAGTTTATCTTGGCGACGCGGTCACTTGATTTTTCGTGGCGATTCACTTGTCGACGTAATGGCTGAAATTAGCCGGTATACAGATATCAAATTTGAGTTGACAGATGATGAACAGCTCAAAAGTATTCAAGTTGCTGGCGTTTTTAAAACAGGTGATGTAACGGGCTTACTTAAAGTGCTTAATCAAAATTTTGATATTAGTTATGAAAAAGTGAGCAACGATAAAATTATCCTTAAATACTCTGGATAGTAAATTCTACCGATAATGATAAAACATTTTATTAATCGATTATTAAAGTGATAATCGATTAATAGGTTACCCGCAAAAAATCCCTTTCACTAAATAATAACCAATGAGTTTTAATGCTCATTATTGGTTTGGGGTTTTGTTGTCTCTAAGAAAAATAATAATAAAGGTTAGTACCATGACATTAAATACGCTAGATATAAGTATCTTTATAGCCTATGTAATAGGATTGCTGATTGCAGCCCTTTGGATTTCACGTAACGAAGGAGCGGGAGACCGAAATACAGACGACTATTTCTTAGCGAGTAAATCACTTCCTTGGTGGGCTGTTGGTGCTTCTTTGATTGCTGCTAATATTTCTGCAGAGCAAATTATTGGTATGTCGGGCTCTGGTTTTGCTATTGGTTTAGCCATTGCCTCTTATGAGTGGATGGCGGCGATTACTCTATTAATTGTCGGTAAGTTTTTTCTGCCAATATTTTTAAATTCAGGCATTTATTCTATGCCGCAATTTCTCGAAAAACGTTTTGATCATCGCGTTAAAACTGTGATGGCTATTTTTTGGTTAGGGGTTTATGTCTTTGTCAATTTGTCGAGTATTTTATGGTTAGGAGGCTTAGCCATTAGTGCTATGACCGGAGCTGATATTCTTTTCGGTATGTTATTCCTTGCCTTATTCTCTATTGCTTATTCTTTATATGGTGGTTTAAAAGCAGTTGCCTTTACCGATATTATCCAGGTGGTGTTGTTAGTTCTGGGGGGCTTGATTTTATCCTATTTAGCTCTGGATGAAATAGCCCAAGGTCAGGGTATAATTGCTGGATTTTCGTTATTAACAGAACTCGCACCAGAAAAGTTTGATATGATTTTAACCAGTGATAATCCTCATTATATGAGTCTGCCAGGCATATCGGTTCTTGTTGGTGGTATGTGGGTGATGAACTTGTCTTATTGGGGATTTAATCAATATATTATTCAACGGGCATTAGCGGCTAAAAATATTAATGAGGCTCAAAAAGGTATTGTCTTTGCGGCATTTTTAAAACTGTTAATGCCGATTATTGTTGTTTTACCAGGGATTGCAGCAGTGGTTCTGATTCCTAATCTTTCATCACCTGATCAAGCTTATCCTGAGATGATGTCGTTAATGCCACATGGTTTAAAAGGGCTGATTTTTGCGGCGCTAGTTGCGGCAATCATTTCATCGGTATCATCGATGTCTAATAGTATTTCTACTATTTTCACTTTAGATATTTACCAGTCATTAGTGCCAAATAAATCGCAAAAGCATTATGTCAATGTTGGCCGTATGGCAAGCTTAGTTGCTTTATGTCTGGCATTGGTTATTGCTAAGCCCCTGTTAGGAAACTTTGAGCAAGCTTTTCAATATATTCAAGAGTTTACTGGCTTTTTTACGCCTGGAATCGTAGTGTTATTTATTTTAGGACTATTTTGGAAAGGTATTAATGCTAATGGTGCATTAGCTGCGGCGGTAGGCTCTGCTGTATTATCTTTATTATTTAAACTGCTTTGGCCTGAACTACCGTTCATCGATCGGGTAGGTTTGGTGTTTTTATTATGTCTTGTGATAGCTGTAGTGATATCGCTTTCAACAGTCCAGTCTAATAAAGAACATAACCATGCGATAGATTTAAAAGAGATAAGCTTTCATACAGGTTCAATATTTAATACGGCGGCAGTTTCTTTAGTCCTTATTATTGCTGCCTTATATGCCACTTGGTGGTAAATAAAAAACACTAAAATATCTCTGCATGATTCGATTATTAAAAACATGCAGAGATTAGCCGATTACTAACTTAGCACCTGTTGGTATTAAAGTGGAAAAAGCGATTGCACCCTAATATTCCTGTTGTTTAATAACTTACTCTATGTGCTAAATTTAATGGTTCGAATTTTTTTATTACTTTAAATATCAGTTGAAACTGTTTTTGTTCGGTCTCATAATACCTATCTTTAAATAGACGGAGTTGTTAAGTGGATTTTTTTGTTTGGAATGCTGATCCCGTATTGGCTTCGTTAGGACCGATAACTGTTCATTGGTACGGCGCCTTATTTGCTTTTGCCATTATTTCAGGGCAGCAAGTTTTAAAGTGGTGTTATATTCAAGAAAAGATAGCCGTTGAGTCTCTAGATGATTTATTAATGTATGCAGTTTTAGGTATTGTCGTTGGTGCTCGTCTTGCCCATTGTTTTTTTTATGATCCTAGCTATTATTTCACTCATCCTTTAAAAATATTAGCTGTTTGGGAAGGTGGTTTAGCGAGTCATGGTGGCGGTTTAGGCGTTATTATCGCTGGATATTTCTATCAAAAAAGACACAAGATTTCGTTCGTTTGGTTACTTGATCGTTTGGCAATATCCACTGCACTTTTTGGTTTTTTCGTTCGTTTGGGTAATTTTATCAATTCAGAAATTATTGGTATACCGTCTAATGTGCCTTGGGCGATCGTATTTACTCGTATCGATAACTTACCAAGGCATCCTGCCCAGCTTTATGAAGCGTTATCTTATTTAACTATCTTTTGTTTATTGTTTGCTGCGTACCGCTTTAGTAATATAAAACGATATTCAGGCGCTCTATTAGGCTCCTTTTTAGTTTTAGTTTTTACTGCAAGGTTTCTAATTGAAACAGTGAAAACAAAGCAAGCGGCTTATAACAGTGATATCATTTTTTCTACGGGACAGTTATTGAGTATTCCCTTTTTTGTTGTTGGTTTAGTATTAGTTTTTCGAGCTTACAGCTTAGCTAAAACATCTGTAGAAAAGTAACCGCAGATAAAAATTTCTTAGGGTTTATTGTAAATTGACTGGTCTGAGAATGATTTTTTGGAAAATTCAATAAATTTATCTATTGAACTATAGTTTATTGCTAGTTTGCACCTAGCGTTAAACTACTGTATTGTGCACGCCCTCAGCTATACTGATGTATCAGCCTTTTATTATTGTCTGTGTTGATACAACCACTTTTTCCGGCTAATTAGTCGTTAATTTTCATTGTAACAAGTTATTTATCAGAGATTATTTTATGAGTTTTACCTCTTTAGGTTTATCAGACCCCCTCCTTAAAGCTGTTAGCGAAAAAGGTTACGAAAAACCGTCACCTATTCAAGAGCAAGCGATTCCTGCTGTTATTGAAGGTCGAGATGTGATGGCCGCTGCGCAAACAGGCACAGGTAAAACAGCGGGTTTTACTTTACCACTGCTTGATAGGTTATCTCAGGGTAAGCCAGCAAGACCTAATCAAGCACGTGCATTAGTATTAACGCCGACACGTGAGTTAGCCGCTCAAATCTTAGAAAGTGTAGAAACCTACGGGAAATATATCAAGGTCAGTTCTACTGTTGTCTATGGTGGGGTTAAAATTAATCCTCAGATGATGCGTTTGCGACAAGGTGTTGATATTTTAGTTGCTACACCGGGTCGTTTATTAGATTTATATAATCAAAAAGCGATCAGATTTAACGAACTTGAAGTACTGGTTTTGGATGAAGCTGATCGCATGTTAGACATGGGCTTTATTCGGGATATTAAAAAAATATTAGCGGTACTGCCTAAAAATCGCCAAAACTTACTTTTTTCGGCTACTTTTTCTAAAGAAATACGGGAGTTAGCCAAAGGTTTAGTTAATGACCCTGTCGAAATATCAGTGAGTCCTCGTAATACCACTGCTGAAAAAGTCACACAATGGATTACAGCGGTAGATAAAAAGCGTAAACCTGCGCTGCTAACCTATTTAATAAAAGAAAATAATTGGCAGCAAGTGTTAGTCTTTACTAAAACTAAGCATGGTGCCAATAAACTCACTAAACATTTAGAAGCTGAAGGTTTAAAGGCTGCAGCTATTCATGGTAATAAAAGCCAACCCGCGCGTACAAAGGCACTTGCGGCCTTTAAAGACGGTTCAGTACAAGTGTTAGTCGCAACTGATATTGCTGCCCGTGGTATTGACATCGATTTATTACCACAAGTAGTCAATTATGAGTTACCTAATGTACCAGAAGATTATGTTCATCGTATTGGTCGCACTGGACGAGCTGGCAGTAGTGGTCAGGCTGTTTCTTTAGTCTGTGAAGATGAGCATAAACTATTGTGTGATATTGAACGTTTAATTCAGCAATTAATTGAGCGCAAGCCTATTCCTCAATTTGCCCCTTTTAATGAATTAGCGCCTTCGCGTGCACTCAAGCCAATGAAAAACCAACGGGCGAAAAAACCTAAAGCTGATAAAGTAGAGCATAAAGATGGTCAACGTTCTGCTGAAAACTCACGGGGTCATCAACCGGTTCGAAGAAGATAAATAATAAGTATTGGTATTAGAGTGCCGAGTTGCGATAAAGCTGGCTCGAGGCTCTAATCTGAAGCTAAATACCCTAGGCCTTTCAAATTTTTTTCATCAAAGGTATTAACAACATCACCAATGACGATCAATGTTGGAGGTCTTATTTTCTTTTCAATGACTAGGTCTGCTAATTCGTTTAGCGGCGCTTTAAATACTTGCTGGTCTGGTCTTGAACCTTTACGTATTAATGCGGCAGGTGTACTTGGACAGCGTCCGGCACTGATTAATTGCTCAGTAATAATCGGTAAGCTTTTCACTCCCATATAAAAAACCACGGTTTGTTTCTTATCGTTAAGCGTTTGCCAAGGTAGCGCTAATTCACCACTTTCTTGTACGTGGCCAGTTATAAATGTACAGCTCTGTGACACGTTTCTATGAGTCAAAGGAATGCCAACATAGCTGGTACAAGCTGAAGCAGATGTCATGCCTGGTACAATATGGCAGGCAACGTTGTTGGCTAATAAAAATTGAGCTTCTTCAGCACCACGGCCAAAGACAAAAGGGTCTCCTCCTTTTAGTCTCACCACACGTTTTTCACGTTTAGCATGGTCTACCAGTAGTTGATTTATCGCTTCTTGGGGTACACGGTGATCAGCCTGCTTCTTTCCGACATAAATTTTTTCACAGTCTGTTGGTAATAGTGCCATAATCGGTTCACTGACTAATCGATCGTAAATAACCACTTCTGCCTGCTGGATAAAACGATAAGCTTGCAACGTTAATAAATCTGGATCGCCAGGTCCTGCACCAATAAGAGCGACTTCCCCAGCAACAAAGAATTGTTTGTGGGTGTTAATATAATCAGTAAAGGACGTTTGCACAGCTTAAGGACTCTTGTTTACTTAATGAATTTCATTCTAGCGTATTCTTTATATGTAATTCTAGTTAGAATTAAAGATTTTATATTCTTTTTTATTATAAGCTTGGCTTTTTTGATGATACTTTCACGTTATACACTTAAATTTAGTTATAAAAAAAACGCCTAAAGGCGCTTTTTTTTAAGGGATAAGCTTTATTTACTGAGTGCTTGACCTAAATGAGGACGAATATCTTTTAAAATATCTTTTAATATTTTACTAGATGCAGCAACAATATTGCCTGATTTTTCATGATTATGTCCACCAACAAAATCAGTGACTAAGCCACCTGCTTCTATTACCAGTAATTCACCAGCAGCGGTATTCCAAGGCTTTAAACCAATCTCAAAGAAACCATCAACACGGCCAGCGGCAAGGTATGCTAAATCTAAAGCGGGTGAACCTGCACGACGCATATCAGCAGACTTTAGGAATAATGATTTAAACATCTCCATGTAAGCGTTGATATGTTGTTTCTTATTGAAAGGAAAGCCGGTCGCTAAAATAGTACTATTTAAGTCTTTGGTTTTATTAACACGAATACGGAAACCGTTGAGTTGAGCGCCTTTACCTCGGCTAGCAGAGAATACTTCACCGCGAATAGGGTCATAAATAACGGCTTGGTCTAATTTACCCTTTACTTTTAGAGCGATAGACACAGCAAAGTGAGGAATACCTTTAATAAAATTAGCCGTACCATCTATCGGGTCAATAACCCATTGAAAGTCATTATCTTCACCTACTAATAAACCACATTCTTCACCAATAATAGTATGCTTAGGGTATGATTTACGAATTGTCTCAACAATAATATATTCTGCGTCTTTATCAACGTTAGTAACAATATCGTTAGTGCCTTTTAACTCAACTTCTACTTTATCAAGTTGCTCAAAAGCGCGAACAATTTCTTTACCTGCAGCACGTGCAGCGCGCACGGCAATATTCAACATGGGATGCATAATAGCCTCTACCTATTTGGTGTTTAAATGTGATTGTCAAAGAACATGCTTGCAATAATAGCTTTATTTTAATCGAGTAAAATGAAGTGCCGTAAAAAACTGATAACATATTGCTAAAAGCGATTCACGAAAATCAAGCGGCAATATTATATCAAATAAATAATTATTAAGCGATGACAATAATTACATTATCTGTCTCGCTTATTTATAAAACGATTAATTAATCGTTAAAATCCGTAAAAAATACATAATTAAACTGTTTTTTTCTCACTACATCTTTACTCTTCTATGGTAATATTGCGACAGTTTTAGCCATCTAGATAGTTGTAATGACAAGTTCAAATTTAAACACAAGCGAAAGCTCAGAAAAAAACACTAAATCGTTACTTAGTAATGTCCGTATCGTACTGGTAAATACCTCTGATTGCCGCAATATCGGTTCGGCGGCACGAGCAATGAAAACGATGGGATTAACTGATTTGGTTTTAGTTAACCCTATAGAGTTACCAAATGGTCAGGCACAAGCCTTATCAGCAGGTGCTTCTGACGTATTAAATGGCGCTAAAGTGGTTGGAACATTACAAGAAGCAATCGCTGATTGTGGTTTAGTTGTAGGTACAAGTGCTCGTTCAAGGACCTTACCTTGGCCAATGCTAGAGCCAAGAGGTTGTGGTGAAAAGCTCATTGAAGAAGCTAGTGAATATCCTGTTGCCATTATTTTTGGTCGTGAAAGTAGCGGCTTGAGTAATGATGAATTACAACTGTGCCATTTTCATGTTCAAATACCGGCAAATCCAGATTATAGTTCGCTAAATTTAGCCATGGCTGTGCAGACCTTAAGCTATGAAGTGCGTACCAGTTTCCTCTTACAAGAAAATGCACAATATGCTGATAAAGCCGATATTGATGATGAATTTCCAGTGATTGCAGAAACTGAACGTTTTTATGCGCACTTTGAAGAAGCGATGAAAAAAACAGGTTTTATTACGCCAAGTCACCCTGGCTTGATCATGACGAAATTGCGCCGACTATTCAATCGGGCGCGACCTGATACTAAAGAAATAAAAATGATGCGCGGTATTTTAGCATCGGTTGAAAGAGCTGCAAAAGTTAAAGATTAATCATTCTATATACATAAATCTATCTATCTATTATATAAGGAATAACCATGCTGAGCCGCATCAAAGAAGATATTAATAGTGTCTTTGATAGAGATCCCGCAGCCCGGACAGTCTTTGAAGTGTTAACTAATTACCCTGGTCTACATGCTATTTGGGGACATCGAGTGGCTAAATGGTTCTGGTGCCGAGGTTTAAAATGGCTAGGAAGGACTATTTCCACATTAGTTAGATGGCTAACAGGTGTTGAAATTCATCCCGGTGCAACTTTAGGCCGACGGTTTTTTATCGATCACGGCATGGGCATTGTTATTGGCGAAACGGCTGAAATTGGTGATGATTGTACCATTTACCATGGTGTTACATTAGGTGGCACCTCTTGGAGTGCTGGCAAACGCCATCCCACGTTAGGCAATAATGTCGTTATTGGTGCTGGCGCAAAGGTGCTTGGACCCTTAATGGTCAGTGATAATTCTCGTATTGGTTCGAATGCTGTTGTTGTTAAAGATGTTCCTGATGGCGCCACAGTTATTGGGATCCCGGGACGTATCGTAAAAACAAAAAATGATAATTCAGATGAAAAGCGTCAAGCGATAGCACAAAAATATGGTTTCGATGCTTATGCGGTAGCCACTGATGATCCTGTCGCTAAAGCGATTGGCCGAATGCTCGATCACATGCACCTAATGGACAGTAAAGTAGGTGATTTATGTAAAGAAATTAACCAACTTGGTGGCAATGTTTGTGTTGATGCTTTACCCGAGTTGCGTGTTGGTGAGTTTGTTGAAGATGAACAAGCAGCAGCTAAACGGCGTGCAGAGACTGTCGAGTCATTTGATCCTGAAATTTGATTTTTACTATAAGCAATAAATTTAAGATATTTATGTTTTTAAATAGTAGTAAATGTTCAATACCCGACTAAAATACTCAAGTACTTGTTGACTCATTTTATCACTAAGGTAAAATACCTGAGTAGAGTATTGGGGTATTTAATTGATCACTTTACAAGGTTATGTAAATTTTCGCCGCTAATTAGATTACTTCTGGTCTAATCGCTAGCTTAAATAAAGGTAAGATAATGAAACTCACATCGAAAGGGCGTTATGCCGTTACAGCTATGTTAGATGTTGCTATTCATGCAGCCTCTGGTCCTGTGCCACTCGCTGATATTTCTGAGCGACAAGGCATTTCATTATCTTATTTAGAACAACTATTTTCCCGTTTACGTAAACAAGAATTGGTTACCAGTGTACGTGGGCCAGGTGGTGGTTATCGTTTAGGTAGATGCTCAGCAAATATTGCAATTGCTGATGTTATTAGTGCGGTAAATGAAAGTGTTGATGCTACTCGTTGCTCAGGTGTTGGAAACTGTCAAGGTGGTGAACAATGCCTAACTCATAATTTATGGGAAGACTTGAGTAGTCGTATTGAAGATTTTTTACAAAGCATTTCTTTGGCAGAATTGGTTGAACAAAGAGAGGTTAAGTCGGTGTCATTAAGACAAGACACCGCAATTAACGTTAGTAAACAGAAAAAGAAACAAAATGTTATGCAAACCGTTATCGCAACCAAAAATATTATTCACGAATGGCAATAGCCATCGAACAGATTTTTCTTGGAGAAATTTAATAAATGAAACTTCCTATTTATTTTGATTATTCATCAACTAGTCCCGTTGATAAACGTGTGGCAGAAAAGATGATGCAGTATATGACCGCTGATGGTATATATGGTAATCCAGCGTCCAGATCTCATAAATTTGGTTGGCAGGCGGAAGAAGCGGTGGACATTGCCCGTAACCAAGTAGCCGATCTCATTAATGCAGATCCCCGTGAGATTGTTTTTACCTCAGGTGCTACTGAATCAAATAACTTAGCTATTAAAGGTGCTGCCAACTTTTATCATAAAAGAGGTAAGCACATAATAACGTTGAAAACTGAGCATAAAGCCGTTTTAGACACTTGTCGTGATTTAGAACGCAATGGTTTTGAAGTGACCTACCTTGACCCTGAAAGTAATGGTCTAGTTGATTTGAAAAAATTAGCAGCAGCAATGCGCGACGATACGGTATTAGTGAGCATTATGCACATTAATAACGAAATTGGCGTCATCCAAGACATCGGTGAAATCGGTGAAATGTGCCGCGCGCGTAAAATTATCTTTCATGTTGACGCTGCACAAAGTGTCGGTAAAATCAATATTGATATGCAAGCATTAAAAGTCGACTTGATGTCTTTTTCAGCTCATAAAATTTATGGTCCAAAAGGTATGGGCGCATTATATGTTAGCCGAAAACCTCGTGTTCGCTTAGAAGCACAAACACACGGTGGTGGTCATGAACGTGGCATGCGCAGCGGTACTTTACCGACGCATCAAATTGTTGGTATGGGTGAAGCTTTCCAGTTAGCTAAACAAGAAATGGCACAAGACCTTAAACATGTAACAGCAATGCGTGACCGTTTTTGGGCAGGTATTAATGAAATGGAAGAAGTTTACATTAATGGCGATGCCGATAAACGCTACCCTGGTAATTTAAATGTTAGCTTTAACTACGTTGAAGGTGAGTCGTTAATTATGGCGCTTAAAGACTTAGCCGTATCATCAGGCTCTGCTTGTACTTCTGCATCTTTAGAACCTTCTTATGTTTTACGTGCTTTAGGTTTAAATGACGAAATGGCGCATAGTTCCATTCGTTTTAGTTTTGGTCGTTTTACTACGACCGAAGAAATAGATTTTGCTATCGACTTAATTAAAAAGTCGATTGGCCATTTACGTGATATGTCACCGCTTTGGGAAATGTTTAAAGACGGTATTGATTTAGATTCTATTGAATGGGCTGCTCATTAGAGCCCATAGGAGAGCAACATGGCTTACTCAGAAAAAGTACTTGATCATTATGAAAATCCACGCAATGTCGGTTCATTTGATAAAAATGATCCACAAGTAGCAACCGGTATGGTTGGTGCACCAGCGTGTGGCGATGTAATGAAATTACAATTAAAAATCTCAGACGATGGCATTATAGAAGATGCTAAATTTAAAACCTATGGTTGTGGTTCAGCGATAGCTTCTAGTTCATTGGTTACCGAGTGGGTTAAAGGTAAATCAATCGAAGAGGCAGGCAGTATTAAAAATACTGATATCTCTGAAGAGCTAGCTTTACCACCAGTAAAAATTCATTGCTCAATTTTAGCAGAAGACGCTATTAAAGCAGCAATCGAAGATTACAAAAGCAAACATCAAGGTTAGAGCAATGTCAGTAACTATGACCTCTGCCGCTGCAGAACGTGTTCAATCGTTTATGGTAAACCGAGGCAAAGGCTTAGGTTTACGTTTAGGCATTAAGACCACTGGCTGTTCTGGTTTTGCTTATGTGCTTGAATTTGTAGATGACTTAAATGAAGACGATGAATTATTTACCATAGAAAATGTCAAAATCATTATTGATGCTAAAAGCTTAGTTTATCTTGAGGGTATTGAATTAGATTTTGTTAAAGATGGTTTAAACGAAGGCTTTAAATTTACTAATCCTAATGCCAAAGGCGAATGTGGTTGCGGTGAAAGCTTTAACGTTTAAATTAGCTTATGTTCATCTTCATTTATGCTATTGATGGCCTAAATGTATTTATTAAAGTCGGCCACTGGGTCGACTTTTGATTTTAAAGTAATTTACATATAACGGGTTAAATTTGAATTATTTTCACCTATTTGGTTTAACAGCTAATTTTACCATCGATATTGGTCGGCTTTCAGAGCTTTATCAGGCACTACAGAAAACAGTACATCCGGATCGTTTTGCTCACGCCTCATCCCAAGATCAAATGATTGCCGTGCAAAAATCTGCAATGATTAATGATGCATACCAAACGTTAAAAAAACCACTAAAACGAGCAGAGTACTTACTGAAGCTTCGCGGTACACAAATGCCAAGTGAGCAAGCGTCTTTTAGTGACAACCAGTTTTTAATGCGCCAAATGGAATTAAGAGAAATGTTAACTGAAGTTAAATTCTCTGATGATGCAAATTCTGAAATAGATAAAATTAATCAAACCCTTGATGAAGAATTTTTAATCTTATTTAACTCAATGCAGTCAAAATTAGATCAAGATACTAACAAGGCAAATGAGTTAGCTTATGAAGAGTTACGAAAGCTTAAGTTTTATCAAAAATTACATATAGAGTTAGAACGTTTAGAAGAGCAGTTATTTGCAGATTAACGCTTTTAAACACCATTTCTGAGTTAAGTTACTCGGCAACTAACGTAAATATGAAATAAACTAATATTAGCAAAAAAAGAAGTAACTATGGCCTTATTACAAATTGCAGAGCCCGGACAAAGTACGGTTCCTCATGAACACAGATTAGCCGCAGGTATCGACTTAGGTACGACTAATTCGCTAGTCGCCAGTGTAAGAAGTGGTCAAGCACAAACAATTAATGATCAGGCGGGCAAGGATATTCTCCCATCGGTAGTCAGCTACCAAACTGATGGTATACTTGTCGGTGAACAAGCAAAGTCTTATGCTATTAGCGATGCTGAAAACACTATTGTTTCAGCTAAGCGCTTAATTGGCCGCTCCCTTAAAGATATAAAAAGTAAATATCCTTCATTGCCTTACACATTTTGTGGTGATGAAAATCATCCTGAAATTCAAACACGTCAAGGACTGATAAACCCTGTTCAAGTATCAGCAGAAATATTAAAACATTTAAATACCCTCGCAGAACAAGCGCTAGGTGGTGAACTTACCGGTGTGGTTATTACTGTTCCTGCACATTTTGATGATGCGCAACGACAAAGTACTAAAGATGCTGCAAAAATTGCGGGTCTGAATGTTTTGCGTCTGCTAAATGAGCCAACTGCAGCAGCGGTTGCCTATGGTTTAGACTCGGGTCAAGAGGGTGTTATTGCTATTTATGACTTAGGTGGCGGTACTTTTGATATTTCAATATTACGATTAAATAAGGGTGTATTTGAAGTATTAGCAACAGGTGGTGACTCAGCTCTTGGTGGTGATGACTTTGATGTTGCTATTGTTAATCACATCATTGAACAAGCACAATTAACCCGCCCACTGTCCAATGTTATCGAACGACAACTATCTCAACAGGCTTGTTTTGCTAAAGAGAGTTTATCAATTAACGACAGTGTTGAAATAACCTTGAGTCATGATAATCAACCCTGGTCAATGATCTTAACTAAAGCGACATTTAACGACTTGATTAGTGGCTTAGTTAATAAAACGCTTCGAGCTTGTCGACGGACGTTAAAGGATGCTGAAATTACGGTTGATGAAGTTATCGAAGTGGTCATGGTCGGCGGCTCAACACGTGTGCCGTTAGTTCGTACTGAAGTTGAAAAACACTTTAAAAAAGCGCCATTAACCTCAATTGATCCCGATAAGGTCGTTGCTGTTGGCGCAGCTATTCAAGCCGATATATTAGCGGGCAATAAACCTGACTCTGACATATTATTACTTGATGTTATTCCGCTTTCTTTAGGGCTTGAAACTATGGGAGGCTTGGTGGAAAAAGTGATTGCTCGCAATACCACTATCCCAGTCGCTAAAGCACAAGAATTCACTACCTTTAAAGATGGTCAAACGGCGATGGCAGTGCATGTATTGCAAGGCGAGCGCGAATTGGTTGATGATTGCCGCTCACTTGCTCGTTTTGAACTTCGTGGTATTCCACCCATGGCCGCAGGAGCTGCTCACATTAGGGTGACCTTTAAAGTAGATGCTGATGGTTTACTGGAAGTGTCCGCTATGGAGAAATCAACCGGTGTAGAGTCAAGAATAGAAGTGAAACCTTCCTTTGGCTTAGATGATAAGAAAATCACCCAAATGATAGTTGATTCAATGACCAACGCTAAAGAAGATATTCAAGCGCGTATGCTAAAAGAGCAGCAAGTTGAAGCCTCACGTGTTATTGAGTCTATTCAAGCCGCACTTACTGAAGATGGAAAACTATTATCAGAAGTAGAAATTACCGTGATTAACCATGCTATTTCATCACTAGCAAAAATCGCTCAAACAACCGTTGTAGCAGATATTGAAGCTGCTATCGAAATTTTAAATGACTCAACCGCAACTTTTGCAGAACGACGAATGGACGCATCTATTCGCACTGCACTTAGTGGTCAATCTGTAGACGAGGTCTAATTAACAATGCCAAAAATTATTTTTTTACCACACGAAGAATTATGCCCAGATGGTGCCGTAGTTGAAGCTAAAACGGGTGAGAGTGTCTTAAATATTGCCTTAGCAAATCATATCGATATCGAGCATGCTTGTGAAAAAGTATGTGCTTGCACTACTTGCCATATCATTGTTCGTGAAGGATTTGATTCTCTAGGGGAAACTGATGAGCTAGAGGATGATATGTTAGATAAAGCATGGGGTTTAGAACCAGAGTCTCGCCTTGGTTGTCAATCCATTGTTGCTGATGAAGACTTAGTTGTCGAAATTCCTAAATATACCGTTAATATGGTGTCTGAAAATCACTAACTCATTTTTTTAATTTTAAAAGGGTAATAATTGTTTATGTTATTACCCTTTGTTAAATGTTGCGTTATTGACTCTTAACAACCGTTTTAATTGCTATGTTATGACCACACACCTGGTTCTGTTTTTCCTTGTATTTTTACATCCTTTAATGAAAATGTAGGCTTGTCACTATTTTTTAGTTTTGCCTGGTAATCTTTTGTAAGGTTTACTATGGTTGGCGTTAATAGAAAGATTGCATAGATGTTAACAAGGGTCATCATGCCTAATGCCATATCGGCCAATCCCCAGACTTCTTTTAAACTAGCACTTGCTCCCCAAAACACCATCAATAAATAAATACTGGTATAAACGAGTCGACCCATTTTATTATCAAGTTTGAACAAATGTAGATTACTTTCTGCGTAGGCATAATTGGCTACTACCGAGGTAAAAGCAAATAAAGTAATTGCTGCAGCAACAAAGTAATTTCCACCGGTGCCAAAATGAGCACCCATAGCATCTTGTGTCATTCTAATGCCTTCCATTTCACCACTTATAGTAATATCAGATAATAAAATGACAACAGCTGTGCAGCTACATAACACCATAGTGTCCAAAAAAACCCCTAACATTTGCACATAACCCTGTGCAACAGGATGATTAGGCACTGGCGAAGCTCCTGCTGCGGCGTGAGGCACACTGCCGGCACCCGCTTCGTTAGAGTATAAACCTCGCTGAATACCGTTTTTAATTGCGGCACCCAAAGCGCCGGCACCTGCTTCAGTTAGACCAAAAGCAGAATTGAATATATCAATGAGCATGGCGGGTACCAGGTCTATATTCAGCAAGGTAATAATCAGAGCGGTAGCAACAAAGGCTAATCCCATAAAAGGGACGATAAGCTCGGCAAACCTGGCGATACTGCGCATACCACCAACAACGATACTGCCGGCTAAAATTGCAATGACTGCACCTGAGTATTGTGTAGGGATGGTAAAGGTATTGTTTAATGCATCAGCAATAGTGTTCGCTTGCATCGCACTAAACGTCAGGCCATAACCGAGAAAAAGACATAGTGAAAAGGCAATAGCCAGCCAAGGTTTGTTGAGTCCAGCTTTAATATAATAGGCAGGCCCGCCCCTGAATTCTTTTTTACTATCTCTTACTTTATATAATTGCCCTAATACGCTCTCAGCAAAACCTGTCGCCATACCTAAAAGCGCGATGACCCACATCCAGAAAACGGCACCACTACCGCCCAATGAAATAGCCATAGCAACACCGGCTAAGTTACCGGTACCAACACGGGCCGAAAGCCCGGTACAAAGGGCTTGAAAAGAACTAATCCCAGACTTGTTCGATTTTGTGCCTCCCTTCATTACGGTAAACATATATTTGAAATGAAACAACTGAATGAAACGCAGTCGATAGGTAAACCAACAACCAGCAAAAACGAGTAGATAAATTAATATCTGACCTTGGCCCCAGAGGACATTATTAATGGCGTTTACAATTTCGTTAATCATTTGTTGCCCTTTTTATCGACTAACTTTAATCCTAACATCATTATATTCTGCTGTGGTAAGTTTAGTCATAAGTTAAAGGCCATTTTATATAGTTTTATTAATAAGTTAAGGTACAGTCAAAGGCAACGATAGAATGCTTGAGGTGTCATTTAAAACATCACTCAAGTGTAATGATTTTTTAGGTATAACTCCTTTGCTTTTCCACTAGTATCATTGTTAGTCAAGTCTAATTTGAGTAAGTGGTAACAAGACTCAAGACACTATGCAGAAAATACTCTGCTAACACGAAATCAGTCATACTATTTGTTTAACTGTACAAGTTAAAAAAATAGTATGACTGATTACTAAATGGGACAACCAATATCAATTTAAAGTATAGATAAGTACTTAGCCCTTATAAAGCTTTCGACTTTTTTATCAGCCATTTAATACCTGTTACAGTAACCGTAATCAGTAAAAAAAATAAAACCGTATGAACGATATCATGGGCTAAACTTTGACCTAAAAAAGGGTCTTCATGAGCCTGTGCTTTTAGGCTAAAAATAAACATAAAAATGGATGTTGAAAATTTCACTATTATCTCCTGATAAGTTTTTGTTGTTGAATAAGTTTATATAGTTAACATGCCTTCACTTTCAATAAAGTCAATTATTTCAGCAAGGCCTTGTTCGGTTTTCATATTACTAAAGATAAAAGGTCTATCGCCACGCATTCTTTTAGTGTCTCTGTCCATGACTTCAAGTGAAGCACCAACCAAGTCGGCAACGTCAATTTTATTGATAATTAATAAATCAGATTTTGTAATACCAGGTCCACCTTTACGGGGGATTTTGTCACCGGCAGAAACATCAATAACATAAAGGGTTAAGTCAGACAATTCAGGGCTAAAGGTTGCACTGAGGTTATCGCCGCCACTTTCAACAAGAACAAAGTCTAAATCAGGATGACGTTCTTGTAATTCATCAATTGCTGCTAGGTTCATTGAAGCATCCTCTCTAATAGCCGTGTGTGGACAGCCACCGGTTTCAACACCAATAATACGATCTTCGGCTAACGCATTATTGCGTGTTAAAAATTCAGCATCTTCGCGAGTATAAATATCATTAGTCACTACTGCCATGTTGTATTTGTGACGAAGCGACGAGCATAAACTGCGTAATAAAGCCGTTTTACCTGAACCAACAGGTCCGCCAACACCAATACGTAATACTTGTTTTTTATTCATAAGGCTCTTTCTCTTCTCTTTTTAAAATTATTTTATTATGCGGATTATAGGCGACAGGTTAACTTCTAAATAAACGCGTATATTGTGTTTCGTGCCAAGCACTTGCCATGGCTAAGTGAGGTAGGCTGGCGCCAATTTGATCATCAGGCAATTTATTAGCAATGAGCATTGCAGTTTCAACTTGTTCGCTTAACTCAAATAATAAATTTTGTGCTTGAGTCTGCCCTAAAGGGACCAATTTAGTGGCTGCTGCAACTTGATTGTCAATATATGCCCAGCAAAAACCACTTTGGGCAAAATGTAGGTCTAATTCAAATAAGTGAGCAGCAACAGTAAATGCACTAACAAAACTGATATTTTTTTGTATTAAGACCTGTTGATATTTATTGGTATCTACTGATGTTAATAGAGTTAATAAACGAACCAATGCTTTTCCCATCGCGAGATCAGCTAAACGAAATTCATTGCTTTCTCTAGTTGCTATAAGCAATAGGTTCCATTCATTAAAATCATCAAAGTCACCACTCTTTAAGGCGCTATATAGTCTTTTCATCACAGCTAAGTCAGTAGGTGCAATGGCTTCTGTTAAGGCTACTGACACCCACTGATAAGTTTCTTCAGCATTGTTTATCCAACCATTTTCTATGGCGTACTCTAAGCCTTGTGAAAAAGAAAACCCACCAACAGGTAAATTGGCACTGCATAATTGCAATAACCGATTCAACTTTAGCGGTGAAGCTTTGGCTAATGTTAAACCAATGCCACTAGACATGTTCATGCCGATGACTATGAGCGGACGATTGACTGCCATATGCACCACTCTCAGGTTCAAATACAGCAGGGACTTTATTGATGGTTAGCCCATAATTTTCAGCGAGCTGCTCTAAAACATGATCGGGTTTAAAACGGAGCCATAATTCGCCAATTTGCATCGAGGTATGTCGATTACCTAAGTGATAACATACTTTGGCAAACGATGGCCAATCGGTCGATATTGCTGTAGAAACAGCTTCGGCCTGTCCTTTTACTTTAATAAACTGGCCACATTCACTCTTTAATATTTCATCTACCAGTAACGGGTGACCACGTTCAACAAAAATGCCAATATCAAATCCTTTATCCGTGGTGCTCTTTATCCGCGATTTTTTTCGAGTATCTTGATCTAAGGTAATCGAATCTGTTATTGGCTTATGGCAATGAGATATTCTTTCGTATACTTTTATCATTGGTTATCCTGTACTTATCTTATTTATTATCTTGATTAAAACAAGCAATAACGTTGTGCTAATGGTAATTCTGTTGCTGGTTCACAGGTTAATAAATCACCATTTGCTCTTACTTCATAGGTTTGGGCATCAACCTCAATTGTAGGTTGCCAATTATTATGAATCATGTCGTCCTTGCCAATATTTCGGGTGTTTTTACATTCGCCAACCATTCGAGTCATGCCGACCTTCTCAGGTACCTTTTTTTCAATAGAAGCCTTAGACATAAAAGTCATTGATATTTTTGCTGCAGCTTGCCCGTGAGCACCAAACATTGGCCGATAATAGACAGGTTGTGGCGTGGGTATTGAAGCATTTGCATCACCCATTGGTGCTGCAGCAATAAAACCAGATTTTAAAATCATTGATGGTTTTATACCAAAAAAAGCGGGTTTCCATAAAACCAAATCAGCTAATTTACCAACTTCAATTGAGCCCACTTCATGGCTAATGCCATGACTAATCGCGGGGTTGATCGTATATTTGGCTATATAGCGCTTGAGCCTAAAGTTATCATTTTGTTCTGTATCTGGGGCCAAAGGCCCTCGTTGCTGTTTCATTTTGTGGGCAGTTTGCCAAGTACGGGTGATCATTTCACCTACCCGTCCCATGGCTTGAGAGTCAGAAGCGATCATACTAATTGCCCCTAAGTCGTGCATAACGTCTTCTGCCGCAATACTCTCTTTTCGAATACGCGAGTCGGCAAAAGCGACATCTTCAGGAATAGAGGGGTCTAGATGATGGCAAACCATTAACATATCTAAATGCTCATCAATGGTATTGATGGTGTATGGACGTGTTGGATTTGTCGATGAGGGCAGAACATTAGGCTCACCACAAGCACGAATAATATCAGGTGAATGGCCGCCACCAGCACCTTCTGTATGGTAAGTATGGATAGTTCGGCCTTTAAAAGCACCAATGGTGTCTTCAACAAAGCCAGACTCGTTTAAGGTGTCAGTATGTATCGCAATTTGCACATCATACTTTTCAGCCACCGATAAACAGGTATCAATAGCAGCAGGGGTAGTTCCCCAGTCTTCGTGAAGTTTTAAACCACAAACACCGGCTTCAATCTGTTCCTCTAACGCTAAAGGTAAACTGGCATTTCCTTTACCTAAAAAACCGAAATTCATTGGAAAGTCGTTGGTTGCTTGCAGCATTTTATGAATATACCAAGGACCTGGCGTACAGGTGGTTGCCTTTGACCCTGTTGCAGGACCTGTTCCACCTCCGATCATGGTGGTTACACCTGACATTAGAGCTTCTTCAACTTGCTGAGGACAAATGAAATGAATATGCGCATCTATGCCACCAGCGGTCAATATTTGTCCCTCGCCGGCAATAACTTCAGTACCTGGGCCAATTTCAATATCAATATTGTCTTGAATGTCAGGATTGCCAGCTTTACCAATAATAGCGATACGCCCTTCATTGATTCCAACATCGGCTTTGACAATACCCCAATGATCAAGAATAAGCGCATTGGTTATTACTAAATCTACAGTTTCGTAGCATGATGCCTGACTTTGCCCCATACCATCACGAATAACTTTACCACCACCAAATTTGACTTCTTCACCATATTCGGTGAAATCTTTTTCTACTTCTAACCACAAATCAGTATCAGCCAAGCGAACTTTATCACCGACTGTTGGACCAAACATATGAGCGTATGCATGCTTATCGATAGTTGCCATTGCTATAAATCTCCTTGAATGTCACCGCGAAAACCAAAGACTCGGCGTTTACCGCGATAAGCAATTAAAACTACTTGGCGTTGTTGACCGGGTTCAAACCTCACGGCTGTGCCTGAGGTAATGTTTAAGCGATACCCTTTGCATTGTTCACGATCAAATTTTAATGCAGGGTTCACTTCATAAAAGTGATAATGAGAGCCAACCTGAATAGGGCGATCGCCTGAATTTGCCACGCTAACCTGTAACGTTTCACAACCAACATTGAGTTGATGAACGCCTTCAGCTGTAATTATTTCACCAGGTATCATGTTTTACTCCATTAAACGATAGGGTTATGAACAGTAACGAGTTTGGTACCGTCGGGAAATGTTGCTTCAACCTGCACGTCAGGAATTAAGGTGGCGATACCATCCATGACTTGATCACTACTGAGTAAGGTCTTGCCATAGTCCATAAGTTCAGCAACCGTCTTACCATCGCGAGCCCCTTCAATAATTTCCATTGAAATATAAGCCATCGCTTCAGGGTAATTCAATTTCAAACCTCTATTTAAGCGTCGTTCCGCTAATAGTGCTGCGGTAAAAATCAATAATTTGTCTTTTTCTCTTGGTAATAAATCCATAAATTTCTCGGTTATCGCTATGGTTACTTTCTAGTTTTAAAGCGTATGTTATGTATGTTTTATAATGTTAGGTATACCAAATACGCGGTTGAGTCGCTTTTTTATCTAAGGCTAAGGGTCTGATAATTTTCCATAATAATAGAAAGAATTTTTTACATTGTTGAGCATGTTCGCCTAAATAACGTATTACTATTAGGCCATCAATGTCGGTAATGCTAATGTGTTTTTGTCCGTTCTGGTTATCGATAATGTGACGCATTTCTTCAATGAGTTGTTTACGTTTCGATTGGATTAGTTGTTGCGGCGCATGCACTAAAAAGGTACCAAAAACACTGTTACCAGCCAACCCTGCTAAATGATGAAGTAGGTTGTTTTTTGAAGAAATAACGATATGGTCATGATATTGCAAAGCACCATCAACAAATACACGATTTAACTGGCTATACTGCCCTTCTGTAAATAGCTGTTCTGAACTAGGTAAACCCATACAGCTAATATCCCAACCTAAATAAATACTGGTATTAGTTAAATGAATGTTAACGGTATTAAAACCGTCGGCGCCATTATATACAATGGTCTCTTGAGGGAAATTCTCACACTTTGCCTTATGTTTTAAGTTGAGTGCCGTGACTTGTACTTGCTTAGATATACCAATGCTGGCATCTTTGCGTGCACGATAAAAACGGTTAGCTCCCGGTGTGGTTACTAACGTGTGTGCGTTGTCATCAATGTTAATATCGACATATAACTCGTCACCTGAAACGATTCCGGCAGGTGGGTGGAGTAAATAGATGTGAGCGCAGTCTCGTCCTTCAGGGTAAAAAGCTTTTTGTACCGATAAAGGACCATTACGCCTCGTTCGACGCAGTTGGGTGCCTAGAGCACTATAACTGAAGTCCAAGGCTAAATTGGCTATCCATTTTCTACTTTTAATCACGCCGATTGGACGAGTACCTGTTTTAATGTCCGGAGTACTGGTTGTCATCTCTATCACTGTGCTTTGTGTCATTGCTACTCTGTTACCTTAAAGTGCTGTCCAATGGGACTCATTAAACTGCTAGATATTTGCCCACTAATTCGTCAGTTAAATCAGTCATTGGCCCGGATGCGATTACTTGTCCTTTTTCCATTAAATGGAACTCTTGACCAACGGCTCTAGCAAAAGGTAATTTTTGTTCAACCAATATTATTGTCATGCCGTGCTTTTCATTTAACGTCAGTAATACATCACGGATAAGCTGAACAATATTTGGCTGAATACCTTCATTAGGTTCATCTAAAATAAGTATATTTGGATTAAGTACCAAAGCTCTGCCGATTGCAAGTTGTTGCTGCTGACCGCCTGATAGGTCGCCACCTCGCCGATGTAACATTTCTTTTAATACGGGAAATAAGTCATAAATATGTTCAGGTATTGTTTTACTTGTCTGGCGCTTACAATTGAGGCTGAGTTTTAAATTTTCTTCTACGGTCAATTGAGGGAAAATATGCCGACCTTGTGGTACATAACCTATGCCGAGTTCAGGGCGAGACTCTACTGAGGCTTTAACGCAGTCTTGTTCGTTAATCAATAAAGAACCCGCGCTAATAGGTAACATCCCCATAATTGTTTTTAATAGCGTAGTTTTACCTACACCATTACGCCCCATAATACAGGTGCGAGAGCCTTTTTTAATCATTAAATCTAAGTCCCAGAGAATTTGGGTGCCGCCATATTTTTGATTTACGTTTTTTAATTCAATCATAATTTTAATCTTACTGCCGTACTTTATTCTAATAGGTTTAATTCTGCGTTAATGCGCTTTGCGTGATTATTTATCCGTTACTGCTTTGGCTCACTATCAACGTCTTCCCCTAGGTATACTTTTATAACTTCCGGGTTTGATTGAATCTCTGTCATGGTACCTTCAGCAAGTACAGCGCCTTGATGTAATACAGTCACAGTTTTTGCAATAGAGCGAACAAATGCCATGTCGTGTTCCACCACGATAACGGAATGTTCACCAGCTAACGAGGTTAATAATTCAGCGGTACGTTCAGTTTCTTGACCTGTCATCCCTGCAACTGGCTCATCAACTAACAAGACTCTTGGCTTAGCAGCTAATAACATACCGATTTCTAACCATTGCTTTTGGCCATGAGATAAGCGACCTGCGGGGTAGTGAGCTTCTTTTACCAAGCCTATGGTATAAAGTATCTCACCGATACGGTCTATTTCTTCGCCTGATAATTTATGAAACAGCGACGCCCAAATACCCTTATTACCTGCTAAGCTCAATTCAATGTTTTCAAAGACAGATAATGCTTCAAAAACGGTTGGTTTTTGAAATTTCCGGCCAATGCCAGCCAGCGCAATTTCAGACTCATCTAATTGTAATAAATCAATCTGCTGACCAAAGTTTACTTTACCGGTATCAGGACGAATTCTTCCGGTAATAACGTCCATTAAGGTGGTTTTTCCTGCGCCGTTAGCACCAATTAAGCAACGTAATTCGCCGTCATTAATATAGAGGTTTAAATCGTTTAATGCTTTAAAACCATCGAAACTGACACTGACATTCTCGGCATATAAAATAACGCCATGACGGGTGTCGGGTTTTATATTATCTGTGGCGGTTAATGGTGACCCCATTTTATCTACTATCATGACTTCACCTCTGCGTTAGCGACTTTTCCTTTATCAGTGTCACCTTTAAATATTGAAAATTTATCAAATAAGTTAGGTAACAGGCCCGCGATACCTTTAGGTAATAACAAAGTAACCAGTACAAATAAGCCACCAAGGGCAAATAACCACGCTTCTGGCATAATGGCGGTAAAACGTGTTTTTGCATAACTGACGAGAATAGCACCAATAATTGCACCGTATAAAGTACACCGGCCACCAATAGCAACCCAAATAACCATTTCAATTGAGTTTAAGGGAGAGAACTCTCCGGGATTAATAATGCCTACTTGTGGTACATACAAGGCACCCGCCACACCGGCTAGCATCGCCGATACAACAAATATCCAAACTTTATAATACTCAGGTTTAAAACCAACAAAGCGGACTCGACTTTCTGCGTCACGTGTTGCGGTAATAACGCGGCCTAATTTTGAATTAACAATAGAATTACTAATAAAATAGCCAATCGCTAACGCAATTGCCGTGGCAATAAATAAACCTAGTTTTGTGTGAGGGTTTTGTAACGAATACCCCATTATTTCTTTAAAATCAGTTAAGCCATTGTTGCCACCAAATCCCATTTCATTTCTGAAGAATGCCAGCATTAGTGCATAAGTCATTGCTTGGGTCATAATTGATAGATAGACACCGCTCACTCGTGAACGAAATGCCATCATGCCAAATATATAGGCCAATAGACCGGGACCAATAAAGACCATAGCCACCATCCACCACACACTACTTGAACCTGCCCAAAACCAAGGAAGCTCTGTTAGGTTCAAAAATACCATAAAGTCGGGTAAGTCTGGATTACCGTATACACCACGGTCACCTATTTGACGCATTAAATACATGCCCATTGCATATCCACCTAAGGTGAAAAACGCGCCATGACCCAGGCTTAAAATGCCACAGTAACCCCAAACTAAGTCAACCGCCAAAGCAAGTAGGGCGTAACATAAATATTTACCAAACAAGCTTACGGTGTAGTTACTGACGTGAAGAATATCGCCTTCAGCAAAAAAAAGATTACATACCGTCACATATAAAGTTGCGATAAAGAGTGTGCCAACAACAACATGTAGATGGCTTAACCTAATAAAGGTTTTTTGTAAAAAAGATGATAATTGCATGATTACTACCTATTAGTCTGCCGCACGGCCTTTTTGAGGGAATAAGCCTTTAGGTCGTTTTTGAATAAATAACACTAATCCGACTAACACTATGATATTGGCTAATACAGAGCCCGTTATCGGCTCTAAAAACTTGTTAATTGTACCTAACGACATTGCTGCTACTAAGGTTCCCCATAAGTTACCAACACCTCCAAATACAACCACTAAGAAGGAGTCGATAATATAGGCCTGACCTAAGTTAGGTCCTACGTTAGTTAGTTGACTTAATACAACGCCTGCAACCCCTGCGATGCCTGAACCTAAACCAAAGGTAATGGCATCTACCCAGTCACTTTTTATACTTAACGCTCTGGCCATTTCACGGTCTTGTGATACGGCACGGACATGTAAACCCAGTGAGGATTTTTTCAAAATCATTAGTAAGGTGAAGAACACCATTAATGAAAAAATAATAATATATAAACGATTGTAGGTTAATGAAAAAACAGGATTAATAACCCAAGAGCCAGTCATCCAATCGGGTGCCTGTACCTGACGGTTAAGTGGTGAAAAAATGGTTCTTACTAATTGCTGTAAGATTAAAGAAATCCCAAAAGTGGCCAATAACGTTTCTAACGGGCGACCTTTCAAATAACGAATAACACCTCGTTCAATGATGACGCCAACAATGCCGGACACTAAAAAGGCAGCGGGAATAGCCATTAATAATGAATATTCAATTAAATGAGGGAAAGCCAATTGAATAACGTAAGTTGTATATGCACCTAACATCATCATTTCACCATGCGCCATGTTAATAACACCCATGACACCAAATGTAATTGTTAAGCCAATCGCCGCTAATAACAATACAGAGCCTAAACTTAAGCCAAAAAATATATTTTCAAGATAACCAAACATCTCACGCTTATCTTCAATGGTAATAAGTACTTTAGTTAGTTTATTGGCGAGATCTTGTTCTTCTTTAGTCTTATCTTTAGTAGGTAAATTATTCAGTACTTTTGTCATCGCATTTTTGACAACTGGTTCCAGTGAGCCTTTAAGTTGGGTAATAGCCACCAGTTTTTCAGGATATGTTCCATGCTTTAGCTGTTCAGTAAATAGTATTATATTGATTAATTTGCGCACATCTTCGTCTTGTTCAATGATTAGCGAAGACCTAAGGGCGGATAAATTACTGGCTGATGGTTTAGATAATATTTGGGTTACTGCATTAAAACGTATGTTTTTATCGGTTGAATCTAAATCTATTTTTGCAAGATAACCTCGAATGGTGCTGCGAAGCTTATTATTGGTTTTTATTTTTTTTATCTTTGATTTATTAACAGGATTAAAAATTTTATCCGCTAATATATCAGTCAGTAAGTAGGTTTTATTTTCACCGACTTCGGCGCGAACAAGGTGTTTGTTTGCTCTAATATAATAGAGTTCACCCGCTAATAAGTACTTTAAGATTTTTCGTATGGTTTGCGTATTAGTCTGGCTCGCTGTACTCGCTATTTTTTCAACTAGAGTAGGGAGTTTTTTCAGTTTTGTGTTAGGGAGCTCCTGCACTAGTCCAATTAATACTTTTGACGGTGTTTTAACCTTAGAGACTGTGTCAGTATTAATAGCTTGGCTGTTTGCTAATGTTTGCCATGATATTATAAAAATGATTAACACAGACATTAGTCGCATCATTGCGTTTACCTTCTGATTAAAAAATGAAATTGGCTTAATCATCACGATGTAAGAGCCAGTCCCATTGAAGTATTGAATAAAATAATAAAATAATAAAAATATAATCAAGAAATCATATCTAGTACGCATTTATGAGTACCGAGATTACTTTGACTACTTAGGAGTTAACAGCCAATAAGTCTGAGCTCCCGCATAGTATTATTAAAATAAACGGCCATTCAATAGAAAATAGAATG
>Ga0209712_10000186_pt1 | contig 55355 bp, 41 predicted proteins | sample ArcOceMetagenome_FD_187443 | JGI IMG/M metagenome (GOLD analysis project Ga0209712, IMG submission 187443) | Marine eukaryotic phytoplankton communities from Arctic Ocean - Arctic Ocean - Greenland ARC118M Metagenome (SPAdes) (version 2) | ecosystem: Environmental > Aquatic > Marine > Oceanic...
TCGTCGGAGGTATTTTCGTTATTTTCTGTTTGCGCTGAAATGTTAAAAAAAGTAAAACTGAAAAGTATAATTAAGAGAAGCTTATTCATAGAGGTATTTTATGTTAATTAAAAATGTCTCAAAGTAGTGAGATTTATTTATAACTTAATACTTGAGGGAGAGTGTTAGCACCAAATCACGTTGAATCAATTTATTATTTCAAATAGATTTCTTCACTTTGCAAAGAATTAGAAAACCTTTTAACGCATCAAATTTAACACTTCCCCGTTAACCATTCACCGTTAAAATTTATACATTAGAGGAAATTTACAGACCAAAAAACTACTTTACTTATGGAAACCGCAGCTTTAGCTAGTATTCATTGGCATGATGAACGATTCAAATACGATTGTGAAGCCCGCAATCAAAAAGTAGAACAAGCCTGCTTTCATCATTTTTATGGAAAAAACGAAATGACGATTGTTGACTTGGGTTCAGGTACAGGTTCTAATTGTTTATATTTTTTCGAAAAATTTCCCTCCCAACAAGATTGGATTTTCATAGAAAAAGATGAAAAGATTTCACAGTATGCTTTAAATAGATTGGGAATCGAAGCGGACAAAAAAGGCTACGAAGTCACTCATGGTGTCAATTCTTTAGTGCTGAAAAAAGAAGATAGAAATATTAAGATTAAATATATCACCGATTCGTTTTTGAACTTAGTTGACTTGGTGGATTTGGATAAAGTGGATTTAGTCATGGCGAGTGCCGTTTTTGATTTGATCTCTTTTTCTCAATTTGTGGATTTTGGAAGTGTATTGTTAGAAAAGAATTTGCCACTTTTGACGACGTTGAATTATGCAGAAATGAACTTCAATTCTGATGCTCCTTCAGATGTAGTTTTTATTGAAAAATATGAAAGCTTTATGAATCGCCCGCAAGAATTTGGGAAGGCGATGGGAAAAAAATGCCCTCGGATTTTAGTTGATTTTTTCCAAAAACAAGAAACTAAAGTAGAATATGGACCAAGTATTTGGAAACTCGAAGGCGAATCTGCTCAAGTGATGAATCATCATTTATTGAATTTTATGGAGTCGGCAAGTAATCAGATGATTAAAGATCAAGAGGAGAGAATACTTTTTAAAGATTGGATTACTTCAAAGCGGGAAGCGGTGGAAGAGGGTACTTTTGATACTTATGTGCAGTATTATGATTTGTTTATAAGTAGCGGTTCGCTTTAGTTGACGGTAAAAAATAGCACAGCGAATTTTTTCCAAAATTCCAAATGACATTGGATTGAGATTTTTCGCCATCCTGAAGAGATAATTTCTGAGATAATAAATAAGTTCATAGACAAAATTAATCCTATTTTTAAGGACAAGATTTTTTAAGAAAAAATTATCGAAAAAATCTTGTCCTTAAAACTCATGATTAATTCTGTCCATGAACTTATTGTATTCTATTTAATGAGAGTTGTTAGTCCTGGTGGGGTTAACAACTCTTTTGATTTTATGTTGATCTTTTTTATGGTCAGTCGCATTTGAGAACGGGATGAACCGCTACTTTTGCAATATTGATAACTAACTGATGCGCTTCGATTTGTTGCGCAAGATTGCTGAGGATTTTTTCTAAAAAGGCGCTGGCCTTTTTTTAGGTGGTCAGCTAAAGCGAACCGCTACTTTTGATACATAAAAGACACAAACCTTTCCATTTAGAAACATTTTAAATTTTATCTTTGTGGGATTTTAACTGCGAATGATCGCACCATTTTTCAAATCAAAAAGAGATAATGAGATTTAGAATTTTTACAATTCCTATGTTGGTTGGGATGTTTTTATTTTTTACCAATCAAGCAGTAGGACAGACTGGAACCGTTCGTGGAAATGTTTTTGATGATACAGGGGAGCCGATTATTTCTGGAACTGTTCGATTGTTTGGGACAGACTTGGGAACGACCACAGATATTGATGGATTCTTTGCTTTAGGAAATGTGCCGGTGGGAGATTATCGTTTGGTGGTAACTTATATTGGTTACGATAGTTTGAGTGTGCCGGTTACGATAAAAAATAATTCCATTGATTATCAACGATTGACGCTGGAAGAAGGCGGAGTTGCTTTGTCGGAAATTACGATTTCAGGTGCGCGAGAAGAGGCCAGATCAGAAGTTCTGGTTTCGGCCGTGCGGATTTCGACCAGAGATATTAAAGCTTTGCCATCGACCGGAGGAGAGCCTGATATTGCACAATATCTTTCGGTTTTGCCGGGGGTCGTTTTTTCGGGAGATCAAGGTGGGCAATTGTATATTCGAGGTGGATCGCCTATTCAGAATAAAATTCTTTTGGATGGATTGACGATTTATAAACCATTTCACTCGATAGGATTTTTCTCCGTTTTTGAAACCGAAGCGATTCGAAGTGTGGATGTTTACACCGGTGGATTTAATGCAGAATATGGTGGAAGAATTTCCGCTATCGTAGATATCAAAACTCGGGAAGGAAATAAAAAACGTTGGGGAGGAGTTGCGTCAGCAAGTCCATTTATGGGAAAAGTTTTGTTGGAAGGCCCTTTGAAAAAAATAAATGAAGATAGTGGAAATAGTACCTCTTTACTTCTTACCGCAAAGCATTCCTATCTTGATCAAACGTCCTCCTCATTCTATGAATATGCGGTGCAAGATTCATCAGGCTCATTGCCGTTTAGCTTTACAGATGTCTATGGAAAGATGTCATTCGTATTTGGGGGAGGAAGTAAAATGAATTTATTTGGATTCAATTTTACCGACAGAGTGGTGTATGATGGTTTGGCATCTTTGGACTGGAAAACAACTGGCGGTGGTGCTAACTTTAAGTTGGTTCCTCCATCTTCTAATTTGATTATTGATGGAATTATTGGGGGTTCAAGATATGATATTAGCCTAGTGGAAGATAGCGACAAACCTCGAAGAAGTAGTATTACGAGTTATACCGTCGGTTTTAATTTTACTTATTTTGGGAAAAATAATGAAGTGAAATACGGTTTTAATTTTACGGGATTAAATACTGATTTTGAATTTACGAATTTGTTCGGCCAGAAATTTGAGCAAGAGAGTTTCGTCTCAGAGGCTGCTGCTTTTGTAAAATACAAACAGATTTTCGGGAAATTAATTATCGAACCTAGTGTGCGTTTTCAATATTATATTGCAGATTTACCTGATTTGCAAATTGAACCTCGAATCGGTTTGAAATTTAATGCGACGGACAATTTAAGATTAAAATTAGCAGCTGGATTATATTCTCAAAATTTATTGACTTCTGTAAATGAAAGAGATATTGTCAATTTGTTTGTAGGTTTTTTAGCGGGGCCTGATGAAAGTTTATTCAAGCCAGGTTCGACTACAGAAAAAGCGGATCATCGATTGCAAAAAGCAACGCACGCAATTGTTGGTGTCGAAGTTGATGTCACTAGAAAAATTCAAATTAATGTAGAAGGTTATTTGAAAAAATACAATCAGCTCATCAATATCAATCGAAATAAATTAAGTGTTCTTGATCCCGATTATATTACTGAAACGGGAGAAGCTTATGGAATTGATTTTTTAGTAAAATACAATGCGAAAAATTTATACCTCTACGGAACATACTCTTTAGGTTTTGTTAATCGAGATGATGGCGAGCAAGTTTACCCAACTATTTTTGACCGTCGTCACAATGTAAATATGTTGGCGACTTACAGTTTTGGAGACGAAGGAGAGTGGGAGGCAAGTGCTCGATGGAATATGGGATCAGGTTTTCCATTTACTCAAACGCAAGGATTTTATGGAAATGAGACCTTCGAACAAGGGACGAGTACAGATATTTTAACGAACAATTCTGATTTGGGAATTATTTATTCTGAAGATAGAAACGGAGGTCGATTGCCTTATTTTCACAGATTAGATATTTCTGTAAAAAGAACTTTTGAGTTTTCGAAATATACTAAACTTCAAGCAATTGCTAGTGTGACCAATGCTTATGATCGAAATAATATCTTTTATGTAGACCGGGTCACGACAGAAAGAGTAGATCAATTACCTATTCTTCCTAGTATGAGTTTGATTTTTAGTTTTTAATTGGTTATAATGTTTTGGCTGTTTTATTGTTCTACTGTTTTGACTGTTATATTCTTTGATGATTTAACAGTCAAAACAGTATAACAGTTAAAACAATAAAACAGTTAAACTAAAATCTATGCATATGAAAAATAAACTTTTACTCTTCCTCGCCTTCTTATTCTTTCAAAACATAATTCTCCAAGCGCAGAATGATGAAATCTTGCCGCGTGGTTTTTCCAAAAAAGAATTGCTTGAAATGGCTAATAATCCATTTCGAGCACCTACTGGAACTACATTTTCGGATCCTCCTCCAGGTGAAGTTCGAACCATGGCAGAGTGGGAAGAATTGGAAGCCTTGATTATTACGTGGTCAACCGGCTCGACTGGGATTAAAAATATTTTAGTAGAAATTGTACGTCATGCGAAAGAAGAAGTGCAGGTAGTTATTGTTTGTTCTAACTCAGCAGTGGTGATCAATCAATTGACTCCAGCAGGTGTGAATACCGATAATATTACTTTTGTAGAAACACAATTTAATAGTATTTGGGTACGCGACTATGGACCAAATACGGTTTATCTAAATGATGTAGAAGAGCAATATATGGTTGATTGGATTTATAATCGACCTCGTCCCTTAGACGATACGATTGTTCCTCCAGCCGTGGCAAATGCCTTAGATGTTGAAATTTTTCGTACGCTAGATGCACCGTATGATTTGGTGCACACCGGAGGAAATTTTATGAATGATGGAATGGGAACCGCTTTTTCTTCGAAATTAGTTTTGAATGAAAATGGACCTTTCAATCAATTTGGAGTGAGTAATCATAATGAGACGGAGGTGAAAAATATCATGAATTTATTTATGGGAATTGATGAATATGTTTTGATGGAAAATCTGCCTTACGATCCAATTGATCATATTGATATGCATATGAAATTATTGGATGAAGAGACTTTGCTCGTAGGAGAATATCCAGATGGAGTGGCGGATGGGCCACAGATTGAAGCGAATTTGCAATATATTTTGAACAATTTTGTGACTCCATATGGAAGAGCTTATGATGTGATTAGAGTTCCAATGCCACCTGAAAATGGAAACTATCCTGATAGCAGTCCACAAGGTGATTATCGAACTTATGCCAATGCAGTTTTTGTAAATAAAACTGTTTTGTTGCCGATATATGAAGAGCAATATGATACGACTGCTATTAAGATTTGGGAAAAGGCTTTGCCGGGTTATAAGATTCAGGGAATTAATTGTAACGATATTATTTATTTGAATGGAGCGATTCATTGTATCACTAAAGAAGTTGGAGTAAAAGAACCGCTGTTGATCAATCATGCGAAAGTACGTGGTGGATGTATGATGCAGGATCAAGTGGTGGAAGCAACGCTCCAGCACAGAACTGGAATTGCGGAAGTGACTTTGTTTTATTCAACGGATACTTCGGGAAGTTATCAAACCTTGGCGATGACGAATACCGTTGATCATACTTGGAGTGCGATGATTCCTGCGACCAATGAAGAGACTGAAATGTTCTATTATATTCAAGGAACAGCCAATGATGGAAAACAAATAAATCGACCGATGGTCGCTCCTCAGGGATATTTTCATTACGATGTAACTGATTGTACAGTAGCAACGGAAGATCTTGAAATAGGAATAAGTTTGGAAAATATTTATCCAAATCCAGCTACTGCAATTACCGTAATTCCAGTAAAAACTACGAAAAGTTTAGAAGCTGAAATTGAGGTGATTGATATACTAGGTCGGACAATGGAGATAATTTTTTCTGGAAAAATACCAGTTGGTGAGAATAATTATTTTATTCATGCCAATGAATATGCCGCAGGAACTTACTTCGTGAATTTAAAAACAGCAGACAAATTTTTTGTGCAGAAATTAATTATTCATTAAAAAGTGTTTTTAATATTGGCAACAAAGAAAGCTGCTAACTCCGTTGAGTTAGCAGCTTTCTTTTTTTTGGAAACATATAATTAGTCCATTCGTAGAAAAATATATCAATTTGTTTTCTACCGTACACTTTTTAATGATTGCCACGGATTTTAATAAATTTAGCTTTTTGTGAAAATTAGAATGAATCTGACTTGTCAGATTTTAGTGATAGTTCTAAATGATCTCGTCAAAATTTCTGTAATTCGTGAGATTTTTTTAATGGATATGAGTACTCAAAAAATAATATGTAAAATTATCAGACAACTTTAAATATAAAATTAAACATCATGAAATATTTGTTTTCTCTAAAAAAAATGCTAGTCTTTGTTTTCTTATTTTCCGTAATTAATTGCTCACTTACCGCTGGATGTATTTATAAATTAGAACTGCAAGCTTCCGCAAAAGAAGATGGCAATTTTTTAACTTGGAGTACCAAAAGTGAATCTAATAGTCAATATTTTATCATCGAAAGATCGATCAATGGAATTGATTTTGAGAGAGTAGGTAAAGTGAATGCTGAGGGGAATTCAACTAAAGTTAACGAATACAGTTTTTCTGATTTGAATAAGAATAAAAAGTACACTCGATATTTTTATCGATTAGTACAATTAGATTTTGATGATACCGAATCATTTTCTCATGTGGTGGTTTTGATTCGAAATTCGGAGGAGCGGTTATTTGAAATGACGTCAATGAATTCAAGTATCGTTGATCGGTATTTCAATCTTAACTTAAATTCTAAGGTCAAAAGCGAACTGAGTTATAACCTTCAAACTCAAATGGGAGATGTTCTTTTAAAAGGAAAAGCTCAAGTGACCCAAGGGAGCAATGCCGTTTCTATCGACTTCAATGATTTGGAAGTTGGTCGCTACCAATTTGCTTTGAAAATTGAAAATGAAATAACCGTCATTCAAGTAAAGAAAGTAAATTCATCAATATTACCAACGATAAATTTGGTGAACAAAAACTTGAATGAGAAGAATTAGATATTAGATATTTTTAAATATTAAAGAGGCATTTTATTGGAAAATAAAATGCCTCTTTTTATTTTAGAGTATTGAAGTTGTTTTAAATGTATTTTATAAGATTTCTTTCTTTTCAAAGAAGTAAGAATGGTTATTTATTTTTGCGCTAGTCGTGCATATTTGAAAAATAGTACTTCGGTATTATTATTATCAAACCATCTTCACTAATATTAAAAATAAAAAGATAAATCAGGATCTACTCGGAAAAATGAAAAATTATTCTGATGTCCGAATCATGAATACCATCCAACAAGCCAATAATTTTGATTCAGAAATAGTGGAGGTTGCCAAATATCTCGCAGCTGAAAAAGGGCTGAGTTCTCCAGAACGAATACACCTGTTTGAACAACGAGCAAAATATTTGAACATGGCAAGAGAGCAAATTAATAATGGAGTGGAACCAGAGCGAGTCAAAAAAAGCTTAATTGATTATGGTGCTGATGAAATATTTGCAGTTGAAGTTTTAGGGGAAGCAGCGCGAACGATGACCGTAGGAGGGAAAAGGAAAGTAGTGGAACGTCTATCTGGAAGATACTTTTTGTTATTTTTGTTATGGTTCGAATTATGATGAGAATGGCAAGAAACTAATTTTCTCTAAGAAAAAAAATAAATTATGGAAGATGATATTTTAGATGATGGTCGTGAATTTCGGAAAAGCTCGCCCAACGATTATATCGAAATAATTAACCTGAAACGAGCACTTGGGGAAGATGAGGAAAGAGTAGAGCATGGGATATACGCCGTTTGGGTTTTGATCGTAATCACGGGAATTGCAGCAGTTTACGAGATGTCAGTTTATGATGACACCGCTTTACTTTTAGGAATTTATATTCCTATTTTGGTGATTTATTTTGGTTGTGCATTTTATATAAAAAGTAAACCACAAATGGCATTCATCATTGTTTTGTCGGTTTATGGAATAGTCCAATTGCTGGGGATGCTTGTAGATCCGATGGCACTTGTTAGAGGTCTTTTGGTGAAAATAATTTTGATTTATTATTTAGCAATCGCAATTGGTGCGGCGGGGAAATATGAAAAGGTAAAAAAAAGGTTGTATAACTTAGAGGTAGATTAGACTTTATTCGTTTGACGTTTGACGGTCTGCATCTAATTTTATTTAGAATAAACTCTATTGAATTTAAAATAGTGATTTTGCCACGAGGTGATTTTTTTAAAAAATCACCTCGTGGCATTTTTTATTAGACTTTATTCTAGTCCCAGTTCTTTTCTGTAATGTGCATCTTCATTTCCATTTTTTGACCAGTAATCCAGTAGGATGGATTTTTTTCTGGTTCCTTTGGTCGTCATAGTTTTGGCACGTGAACCATATCCTTCTTTGTAGGATTCTTCCCACGAAATTATTTGATGAGGAAATGCTTTTTCAAAAACGATGGACAATTTCCGATCAAGGTTTTTATAGACTAAATGGAAATGCATTTCTGCTCCTTTCTCTTTCAAACTAGCCGTTGCTTTTTCATTTTTAAAATCAATATGTTTTAAGCGAGCATAAGTCGTACTTGGAATTATATCAATATTTCCTTGCGGCAAACTGCTAGGGTCGATTCTGGTTTTTGACCATAATTCATCTTCCAATAAGGTTCTTTCCAATCTAGTGGTTTTATCACCTTCTGATTCGAAGTAAGAAAAGAGTTGAGATTCGTAACTATATTTTCCCAAATTCAATTGCATAAAAGTATGACCGCACCATTCTTGCGAAGAGTTCGTCACTTTTAAAGTACTCGGATTTTTTTTCAAATCAATAGGCGTAAAAGAAGACATCATCATCGAGTAAGGATAAATCCCAGTATTGAATTTTCGAGTCATATTTAATTTCAAAACAGGAATGGCATCTTTTGGGTTACGACTTGGATCATCGAGTTTGACTTGATTTTTTTTGGAGAAATCTTCGGTTACGAAAACGAGCACAGCACTTCCTTCCCGCATCTCCCCATAGCGAGCTTGCTGCAAATCGTAACTGGTAATTTCAGCTTTTCCTTGATACCAATACTCATTAAATGGATCAGCAGAATTTTTGGTTTGTATGGCCAATGGATTCTTTGATTGAGTGGGAGAGGAGTTTTCATTTCCACAACTCAATAAAAATAGTAAAAGACTTAGCCACAGTATTTTTTTTAGATCAATCATGATTTGGATTTTTGAAAAAATGAAAATGGATTCTTATTCAACTGCTTTTCTTTTTTAACAAAAAATATTCGATTCGGTTTAAAAAAAAAGAGGTGATAGCATTTGTCGCCATCACCTCTTTTATATTATTTTTTATTGGAAAAGAACTAGCGAATCAGCGTGACATCTTGCACATTTGATTTAGCACCTACATTATCTATTGACGAGGTAACAACTTGAACAGTTCCATTAGGGTATTTTATTTGAATTGAATAAACATAGACATCAGATGGTCCAGGATTTCCATCAACATTCCCATCCCAGCCAGTTAAAGGTGTTTCATTATTATAAACTAAATTTCCCCATCTATTCCAAACTGAGAACTGAACAACTTCGACTGACGGAAGGGCTTGTCCTTTTTGTTGTCCCTCAAAAGTAATATTGAAGAAATCATTTAGTCCATCACCATCTGGCGTGAACGCATTAGGTGCGATAAAATCTGGAATTGTTGCATCTATTTCTATAGTATTTGAAGTTCCCTCACATCCTTCAGCACTTAATGCTACTGCATATACGTCATTCATCGTACCTTCTTCTTCCATTTGGATATATACCGTATCTCCTTGTCCTACGCTCAGTTCATTATAAAACCACTCGATAGTACTTAATGGGACATTAGTATTTTGAAAAGTAAATGCAATTATTTGCCCAAGAGCAACCTCTCCGATTGGATTAGGAATAGTTACGATTTCAAATTCAGGAGCATCCGAAACATTAAGAACCGCATCAGCATTTGCCGGACAACCTTGAATGGTTGCTGAAACATTAAGTACTCCCGAATTTGAAGCAGTCATAGTTACCGTACTCATTTCATTTGATCCATCAATAGGACCTGCATTTGTAGACCATTCAAAATTATCGTCTCCGTTAAATTCTTCATTGGAAATTTGGTCACCAGCACAAATTGAGATAGTATCCCAAGCCAAGTCTAAAACTGGGTCGACCACTTCCAAAGTAATCATCGTCACATCAGTACAAGCTCGATTTGTAGTTGTTCTTGTATAAGTATTTGTTTCCGTCATTACTAAAACCAAATTTAGGTTTTCCAAATCAGAATCAATCGATGGATGTGATCCCCATTGGTGCATAATGTCAGGGAAACGAGATGGTTCATAAGTTGGTGTAACGATCGAAACAATATCTCCCGCACAGTAAATATCTTTGAAAGGAATCGTCTCTACTGACATGTCAGGTAATGAATCTACCCGAACGGTAATCGAATCAATTACCGTACATGCTCCTACAACTAACTGAGTATAGTAAGTAGTTGTTTCCGTTGGCATTACTGTAATTGTGGTATCCGCTATAGGTGCCAAGGTTGGATCAATTGGATTAGATTGCCATTCAAAACCAACTCCAGCGGTTGAAGTATTGGCAGATAAGTCTACCGTTTCGCCTAAACAAATTTCGATGTAATCATCATTATTGATATTTGCGTTAGCAGGAAGACCAGTTACATCTACCGTTGCATTTTGTGAACAAAATGCATTAGCACTTGTCGCAACCACAGTATAAGTTACCGTTCCAGCTGCTGCTTGAACTGTTGGGTTTGGAAAAGTATTGTTATTCATATTTACATTTGGCGTCCACTCGTAAACAGTAGATGTACCTGGAATAGGATTAGCCAAATCAAAGAAATAACTTTCACACAAAGTAGTATCTGAAGTGGTCAAATCTGGGAAATCAAAAGGATCAACATTGACGGTGATTTGATCAGAGACTAAGCATCCTGCCACTTCTACTGAAGCAGTATATGTAGTCGTCACAGGTGGCGCATCAGTAATAGTTGGCGCATTTGGATCAGAAAGGCTGATGCCTGGCGTCCAAACTAAATTTTGGTTACTGACATTATTGACCGCTTCCAGCATGACATTAGTTCCTTCACAAATATCTGTAACCGTAAGTGGATTGATCGAAATCTGTGGATCAACAATTTGAAGGAAAATAGAATCCGTATCAAAGCATGGCCCAACATTCCCTTCTACAAATAACCAGGTGTCACTTGTTGGTGTGGCAAAAGGAGTAGGAGAAGTTGCGTTATCAACCACACTTACTGGAGTCCAGAAATAAGTAGTTGCACCATCCACACTTAATGTTAATCCATTACCTGCACAAACTAAAGCAGTATCTGCTCCAAGATTAATTATAACTTCTGGCTCATCAGTTAATTCGATAACGATTTCTGCAAAGTTAATCGTTCCACAACCGAAGTTATTGGAAAGCGTAATGATGATCGTCTCTGTTCCTTCCATTAAGTTATCTACCAAAGGAATCAAGGGGAAATTTAAAAGAGTTTGACCTGGGTTAAGTGTAACTGTATCAGGCATATTCAAAATATAATCTACACCCAATGTTGCAGTTCCTCCAATAGTCACTCCGTATTGAGCAATTTCATCTTGTGGATTATTTAAAGAAACAATCAACTCATCATCAATACCAGAACATCCTTCGATCAAGTAATCAATACCTGAAGCAAAATTCACATTTAACTGAGGTGTTCCACCTTTAATTTCGGAAACAAAAACTCCCGAATCAAAAGATGAATCTCCTCTATCTGCAATGGCTAATTTTAAATGGTAAGTATTACATGGGTCAACCGTAGCTCTTGCTGTCAAACTCTTTTTGATTCCTAATTCATCAGATGTTAGACCACCATAAACTACACTTTGCCCTAATTCATTATTTCTGAAGTATTCCCAATTGGTTTCAAAGTTTACATTATTAATAGTTACAAATGTATTATTTCCATCAGGAAGTATGGCGATATTTTCTTGGTTGGCAATATTTACATCACCCACAATTCCAGGTCCTGAGACTAAAAAGGCAAAAATATCATTGAAGGTAGAGTTAACAAAGTTTGGATATTCTTCCGAACCGAAGACATACTCAAAAGTTAATTCGTCTGTAGCTGCAAAAACGTCCATTTCTACAATACAAGCATCTTGAGACGTTGCTCCTCCTGATTGATTTGAGAAGTAATCTAAGTCAGCATCTCCTGCTGATCCATTTATAGAACTTGAAAAAACGCTAGCTGGATTTGCCATATCTGAAACTTGACCAGAAGAAAGCACGAGTCCTTTTTCTAAACCTAAATCAGAATTATCTGCTTGGAAAGTTCCATAAGCACCATTAGGACAATTTATTGTTACATTAGAAATTAAAGTTTGTGGAGAAGCTACGGCATCAATGATGTCTTGTTCCGTGATGGCATTATCAATCACAATCACATCAAGTGCTTCACATGGTTGAGCAGAACATTCCCAATTGGCAGCAAAGCCTTCAAAAGTAGAAGACCCATCAGAGATAAATTCTACTGTCAAACATCCCGTGGCTTGAGTCGTAAAGCAAACTCCACCATCACCAGTCATTCCATTGTTTCCAAATCCACCAATAGAGGCTATCTGAGTTCCACCTACTCCGTTTGTACCGGAGTAAATATTCATTTGATCGCCAGCATCATCAATATTATAATATTCTAAGTTGAAAGTAATACATTGATTATTTGGAACTGGAGGACAAATTTCGAAAACGAAATTCTCTCCATTACTATAATCATCATCAGGTCCACCTGAATCGTATAATTCACCTGTGCAAGAGGTAGATCCTCCTTCATCAATCGTATTCACCTGGGCTAAGGTATCTACACAGAGAATAAAATCTCCCCAATTAGGAGTAGCGGTTGCTGAAAAATCATCCACTCTCAAAAAGTATGGGATACCAGGAGTCAATCCTAATAAATCCAATTCTAGGCTACTTTCTCCCACATCAGCTTTGGCACAAAGTAATTCGTCTAATTCATTGGCGGCACAATCGCCACGATAAACAGCTACTTGTGGCTGAGTCATTGGAGTTCCATTAGAAGCTTCCCCGCTCAATAAAACAGTAAAATCTACCACACTTCCATCAGCAGGAACCGTGAATTCAAACCAAACATCGTTATTGACATTATCCCAGCAAGATGGAATATTCACATTCGATGGTGGATCAAATATTTGAGATGCTGTTGCATTGATGTTATTATAAATGGCGGAGGAGTCACATAGTGGAGCTTCTCCTAAATTAATTATACCTGTACAATCATCATTTGCAGGTTGGGCAAATAAACTGAAGGATAAAATGGTAAAACAAAAAAGTAAAATTCTTTTCATCATAATGAAATGGTCTTGGTGAAATATATTGGTTACTTCGTTTTGAAATATTTTTAAAAAAGCTTCTTTGGCTAAAAAAGTAATGAGTTTGATTATATAAAATTACTTAATCATCAAAAATAGATACTTTTTTGTCGATTCCAATAATTTTATGACATAAAATGATGTAAAATATGTTTCAAAAGGTGGGTTTGTTTTTGAGGAAATTAGAGGTTTGGAGAAGGAAGGATTTTGGACTTTTATTTTCTGAAAATATTAGTTGGTATTACGGAAAAAAAGGAGCTCGATATTAAATCAAGCAATGGATTAAATCGCCAGGAAACAGGAGTTAACTTGAAGATTTAAAATTACTTTTCACCTAAAATCAATAAGCAAGGGAATCTTACATTGTTGGTGAGAGTGTTTATTTAAATATTTTTTGAAGCTCAGTTGAATAATTAATTGTACAATAACTTGCACTATAAAGATCATGTAGGTTGATATAATCAAGGTAAGTTTTGTGCAGCATTTTTAAGAGCGGATTAAATGTCCAAAAATTATAAACCACTTCAATTGTTAGGAATGCGAATAAAAAAGATTCAGAATTTTCGGTCGCTTATTTTGTACTTAGTTTTTGCTTTGAAAGCATGAGTTTATCTGGATAAATGATTGATTTCAAAGGGAAAAATAAGGACAAAAGAAGTAGTGAAAATTCTGAATCTATTTAGTTCGCGTTCCTTAGAGGTATGGTTAGTAAAATATTCTCTTTGAAAAAGATAAATTCCAAAATAAAATAATTTAATATTTGCTGACCTATATTCTATTCTAATTCAACTTTCCACATTCTGATCGTTTTATCATTACCGGTACTTACTACGATGTTTTTTTTGATTGGATGAAAAATGGCTTCTCTTACATCAGATGAATGACCTTCTAATTTACAGAGTTCTTTTACATTTTTTAATTCCCACAATTTGATAGAATTATCCTCACTTGCAGTTAAGAGATATTGTCCATCCATAGAAAAGCTAATGGACATAATTGAATCATCATGTGCTTTAATAGTATGTAAATGTTTTCCAGTTTGGGCATTCCATAATCTTATTTTATGATCTGCACTCCCTGTGATGATTAACTTACCATTCGGAGAAAAGGCTAGGCTCGTTACTGATTTATTAAAACCTTCAAGTGAAAACAAAATTTCCCCTGATTTTACATTCCATACTTTAGCTGTTCCGTCTGAACTTCCTGTTAAGATATATTGACTATCTTTTGAAAATGCTACTTCTGTAACTCCTGAGGAATGACCGTTCAGTTGACGTTGTTTATTTCCCGATTTTGCCTCCCAAAGAATAGCTGTTCCATCTGTACTTCCTGTTAAAATATACTTTCCATTTGGGGAATAGACAACTGAAAAAATTGCTTCAGAATGTCCTGCTAAACTTCTTATTTCTTTTCCATTATTTGCATTCCAAACTTTGGCTGTTTTATCAATGCTTCCTGTTACAATGTATTTTCCATCAGGCGAATAAGCAGTTGATGGAACGTAAGCTTGATGTCCAATTAATTTGAAAATCTCTTTCCCATCCATATTTAGGACACTTGCATAATTACTATTATTACCTACGACAAAATTAGATCCATCAGGCGAAAATGCCACACTTGTTTGATAAGATGCTTTGTTAATTTTTAAAATAGAGGGAGGAGAACAGGAATGATTAGCAATTTTAGTGGAACGTTTATCGATGGTTTTATTAATTTTTTGAACCATGGTTTTTTGAAGATGAACCTGCTGATCACGAGCAGGTTTCTTTTCCTCTAGTTCTAAAATTGGAGATTCTTTTTTCTCTATAGGAGTTGCAGAAGGAGTCGTCTTTTCTTCCTCAGAGACATTTGGGAAATGGTCTTCTTTTTGTTCGAGGGCTGTTTCGTCTTTTATTGGAGCAGTAGTTTTTTCCAAAAGATTAGTTTCTTCTTGTAGGGGTTCTACCAATTGAACAGTATCCTTTTTTTCTTGCGGAATATCATTGATTGATTCGGTTTCTTTATGGTTTGGACATTTCCATATTACCAAAATAACTATTAATAAAACCAGTAATAGAATATATATCTTCTGGTTCTTTTTAGGTTCTTCAACTTCTTTTTTTGACATCGTGTTTTTTTTATGGATTACTATTCTCACAAGTAGCTACAGGCTGCATAATGGTAATTCTTGTTTTAGTTACATTAAATCTCTAATCCTTTTCTTTTAATGTTGGATGAATTTAAGGTAGTTCGATTAAATATCCTTTCTCGATAATAATTAATAAGAAATCCCGAATTTCTGAAAAATCAAAAATTCGGGTAACTCTATTTTCTTAAAAAACTATATTTAATATTGACCAGTTACTTGTATCATCGAATCAAAGTCACATCTTTAGAATCTGTATTGGTACTTCCATTTGGATATTTTACGGTAATCGCATAAACATAAACATCAGAAGGCACGTCCTTCCCGTCTTTTTTTCCATCCCAACCTGTGGCAGGATTATCATTTTGATAAACAATATTTCCCCATCTATTATAGATAGTAAATTGTACGATTTCCGCATTGCCAATTTCAATGATTTCATCTGTTCCTTCTTTTTTGAAGAGTGGAAAAAAGAAATCATTAAGTCCATCTCCATCAGGAGTGAAAACATTCGGCATAAATAGATCTGGTTTTATTCCTTCAATTTCTACTTCATCCATACAACTACAACCTTCACTATTGGTGACCGTGACTTCATATTGATTCATTGATTCATTGGCATCTGTAGTAATCGAGTCACCTTGTCCAATAATATTTCCATTGGAAATATTTATCCATTCAATTGTAACGGAACTAGAGCTGGTATAATTGATGGTCAGATTTACGGCTTCCCCGATGCCGACAGAAGTAGCCGAAGCGGAAATGTTTTCACAAATTGGACTAGGAAGAATGGTGACTTCAAAAGATTCAGTGTCCTTGCAACCATCAATTTCTCCAGTTACAGAAACTGTACTATTATCATTATTTGCTGTAAATGTTGGATTTGGACAATCATAACAAGTTAATAAATTGTCAACTGATGTAGTCCAAGCGTAAGTATCTGCACCAGAAGCCACTATATCTAAGGTTTCGTCAACACATAAACTAATATCATCTGTATTGATTTCCACATCCACTTCAATGATTTCGATGGAAACACTTTCTGTATTGGTGCAACCTCCGTTGACAATATTTCGAGTGTAAGTTTGAGAAGTGGTAGCAGTGATGGCTAAGTTATAATTGTCAGCAGCACTCAAGAAGGAACCGTCATTTGGCGTCCACTCAAATTCTATGTTTGGAAAAAATCCAAGATCAATCGAAGGAGAAATAAATGATACCACTTCACCTTTACAATATTTATCTTTTTGAGGAATGATTTCTATTGAAGTATCATGAGGAATTGAATCCACTTTGGCGGTAACAATTTCTTCCAAGGTACATCCACCCACCACAAGTTGCGCAATATAATCAGTTGTAAACTCAGGCGATGCAATTACCGAAACATCGGTTCCACTCGTCAATGAAGAATCAGGCGACCAAGTAAATCCAACGCCAAGGGTTGAAGTGATCGCATTCAAAGCAACGGTTTCGCCCAAGCATAATTCATAATAATTTCCACCGGTGATTTCCAAGCTCGCTGGAACTACTTCGACACTTACCGATGCTGATTCGCTACAAAATCCATTCGGACTAGTCGCCACCAAAGTGTAAGTTGAATTCGCAGTAGGGTAGGCGATTGGATTGGAAATAGTAGGATCGGAAAGTTCCCCACCTGGCGACCACAAATAATCAGTTGTAGAACCTGGTGTACTTGATGCCAAAACTAAACTATCTCCCAGGCAAAGTATCGTATCCATAGTCGTCAAAGTTGGAAATTGAAAGGCATCAACATTGACTGTGATTTGATCTGAAACGGTACAACCCGCAATCGAAACGGTAGCGGTATAAGTTATCGTTTGAGGTGGACTGGCATTTGGGTTAGCAGAACTTGGATCATCTAGGCCAAGTGTTGGAGACCAAGTTAATTCTGAGTTTCCTACATTATTATTGGCAGATAAAGAGACACTTGCATCTTCGCAAATATTAGCTGGACTGTTGGCAATAATCTCAATCATCGGGTCAATGATTTCTACAAAAACTTCATCCATCAAATTGCAACCCCCTAGAGTTCCAGTTACTGTATATGTTTCACTTGTCGTTGGAGTAGCAATTGGATTGGAAATATTCGGATTGCTCACGTTTCCAGCAGGCGACCAACTATAAGTTTGTGCACCTTCCGCAGTCAATTGAACAGTACTTCCTGAGCAAACAAAAAGTGTATCCATTCCGTTCGATGCGAAAAATGCTGGCTCGTCTTTTATTTCCAAAACAACTGTGGCAAAGTCAAATGCACCACATCCAAAATCATAAACGAAAGTTAACTCAATCGTTTCCGTTCCTTCTACCATTCCATCATTTATAATGTCGATGGGGAAATTCAAATTAGTTTGTCCCGCTGGAAAAGTCACCGAACTTGGAATCGTTAAATTATAATCTGTTCCCGCTGTAGCACTTCCTGCCACTTGAACATTCAAAGTTAAATCTTCGCCTAATGGATTTGATAAATTTAAATTTAAAACATCAGGACTAATGCATCCTTCGACGAAATAATCAAACGAACCAATGGCACTCAAAGCAGTATTGGGTAAACCATTATTAATTTCTCCAAAGAAAATTCCTGAGTCTGCATTTGTACTGACATCTGCAATAGCTACTTTTACATGGTAAGTACTACATTGCTCAACCGCTGAGGAAGCAGTTAATGTTTTTTTATTGATACTATTAAAATCAGTAGTTAACCCATCGTAGTGTGGTCCCAAAATCGTCTCCTCATTTTTCCGATAATATTCAAAATTAACTTCTGGGTTCACATTAAAATAATGAACAGGTGTAGCCGTTCCTGGCAAAAGAGAAATTAGTTCTTGACCATTATAATCTGGAGAACCGACAATCCCAGGGCCTGAAATCCAAATACCCATCACGTCTCTACCAGCATTGGAATTTACATTTCCGACATAATCATCTGACCCAAAAATATACTCTAATGACAACTCACTCCCTGCTGCTAAAACGTCCATTTCCAAAACACAAGCATCAGTTAGCGTTGGTTGATTATTGGAAAAAGTAGCAGCAAGTGTAGCCAAATCTGCATCTGAATTTGAATTAAGATCAAGGTTGGGATCACCATCGGAATCATTTGGCATAAAAGCATAATCAACACTTCCTGTGGTCAACACAATTCCATTCGGCATAAAAATTCCAGTATTCTCACCTCCATCAAAAGCTGCGTGAGCATCTCCATCACAGTTGACGGTTACATTTGAAATAGAGCTTGGCAAGGAGCCTAATTTTTCAATAATCAAAGCTTCCGTTGGGGAAGTCGTCGTATTCGCACCAGTAAAAGTAGGACATGGATCAGTCGAACTTTCCCAGGTGATTTCAAAGCCTGCTTCATTGATAAAAAAGTCCGCATTCCATTCTACCGTCACACATCCGCTGGAAGCATAAACGGTATAACAACCTCCTCCTGCGGAAACATTTTCACCAATTTCATTAGCATTATTTGTCGTAGTTCCATCGTAAAATTCTAGTTCATCAAAACCAGGTTCCGTATCATAAGAGTTAACCGTCAAAGCAATACATCCAGGATTGGAAGCAGGGCAAATGGTAAACGTACAATTTTCATTATTTGAGTAATTATTATCTGGTCCACCTGAGTCATAAAGGATACCTGAGTTGGCATCTGAATTGGCATCGTCACACATCAAGTTGATGTCAGGTAAGGAGTCTACACATACGTTAAAGGTTCCCCAGGCTGGACTCGCCGTACTACTTTGATCATCTACTCGAATAAAATAACTGATGCCAGGCGTCAAACCAGCAGCATCAAATTTTATCTCCGTTTCACCTACGGCTGCAACTGCACAATCTAATTCTGCTAATTCATCAATCAAACATTCACCTCGGTAAAGTGCTGCTTTGAATTGACCAATCGGATTCGATCCAGCACTTGTTACTTTTATTTCAAAATCAACAAAACTACCATCCATAGGTGTCTGGAATTCAAACCAAACATCATGATCCACCGAACCCCAACAAGTAGGAATATTATCCGCAGGAGTGGAAAATAATCCAGTAGATAAAGTTGCATCGACATTGGTATATTCCGTGGTAGTGCAAGTTCCACTAGGCGCAATTCCTAGCTGAATGGCTGTGCTACATTCGTCATAGATTGGAGTTTGAGCTTGGATTTGGGAAAAAGAAAAAAGGAAAGAGAAAATGTAAAAGATTCGCTTAATCATAAACTAATGTGTTTTCTACTCTTAGTTGAGTTTTTCGTTAAGTATTTGTAATTACCGAATTTTTTTGACAAAATAACTGTTAATTTTTTCCAAAATATAGCTGTATTAGCCCTTGAAATACTACCACCGCTTTGCAGCGATTATTTTTCTAAAAGGCATATTCGGTAGGAATTTTATTAAAAAAATTCCACGGAACAAATTAGTTATAGTTATTCACATTTTTGAAGATTAGCTTCCACTTCTCTAAAATCTGTATATTTTCCGTCATTTCCCCATTGGTGATTAATGTAATTTATTAATAATGCGATGTCCATTGTCTTTAATTCAGGAATGCCAACCATTTTTTGATTATAAGTTTTTCCATTCACGATCATCTCACCTTCCACTCCTAGTAGAATAATACAAGGCAGTTTATCATAATTATTTTCCAAATAATCAGCGCCAGCAAGAGGAGGGATCAACCCTCGCAACCCAACGCCATCTGCCATGTGGCAAGATTGGCAATGAGTTTCGTACAGGTATTTTCCATCACTAAAAGAATTCTTACAATCTGTGAGAAAGAAGATGGAAATGGAAAATAAGATGGTTAAAAAAAGGTATCGTCGCATAGCAATGATTATTGATTTTTAGAAAAATGCCGAACTGTCAAGATTTTCTAAATGAAATAGTTTGGGCGATTATAAAATGTTCAACATAAAACGTTCAACGAAAAGAGCCTGTTATTTTTGAGCATATTCAGACTTCAAAAGAAATTCAATATCTTTCATAAATCGATCAACATCTACAGGATCAGTTCCATGGCAGATGGATCGAATATGTCGATTTGTATCAATTAAAACCAAAAGGTCATCATGATCAAAACCTCCTGGAGCTGCTTCATCTTTCAAGGCATTGGAAAAATAATCGTAGGCAATCGCTAAAATTTCCTCCTCATTCCCAGTTACTAAATTCCATTTTGGCGCCTCAATTTCTAATCCTTCCGCATACCGTTTTAAAATAGGGACACTATCCGTTCTCACGTCAATGGAATGAGAAATCATTCGCACTCGATCATCAGTTAAAAACTTATCGTAGATGCGTCCCATCTGTAAACTCGTGGTTGGACAAATCGAAGGGCAAGTCGTGAAAAAATTATTACTGACATAAATTTTTCCCTTAAAAGTTTTATTCGTTACCTCCACACTATCTTGATTGATAAATGAAAAATCACGAATCTCATCATAAACCATTTTGCCATTTACTTCTTCTCCTCGATTTATAATTTTAAGTGGTTTTCTTTCCACACAGCTAGTTAGAAATAAAAAGATAAGACTAAAAAATAAGATGTTTTTCATGTTTTATTTTTTTTGAAAAATATATAATTTGCTAGATTAACATAATGTGTTACTTACAAGGCGACTTCAAGTTATCTTGTGAGTAGAGTACATCATTTAAAAATTAAAAATCAATAACTTGTTTTGCTTTGTCCAAGTTTTCAACCATCACTTCTTTCATTTTTTGCACTTTGGTGTTTTGATCTTTCAAGTATTCGATGGCCTCTTTTGTTGCGGTGTTTCCAGGTGGATTTTTGAATTGTCGCATCCAGTCCATCATCGCATCGTCGGCCACTTGAAGTTGGTCGTAAGCAGTTTGATATTTTTCAACTTTAGATAGATCCGATTCCAGCATTATCATTTTTTTCAATTTACTCTGCGCTCCACGAATTTTTCCCATCATCATCATTTCATCATGAACGGCCATAACCTCTTTATACACTTTTTCTCTTTCTTTTTGCAAAGGATCTTCTTTTGGTTTTTCCTCTCCACAACTCAACAAAAAAATCGAACTTAAGATTAGAAATAAACTAATATTTTTAAACATGGTAAATGTAGTTTTGTGGGGCTACGTGGTAATCTGCTTGAGCAGACCTTTAAAAAATGAGAGCGGAAATATGTCTAACATTTTTTCTGTGAAATAGCGTTGTTTTTTTCAGGTTTGCTAAAGCAGATTGCCACGTGATATGCAGTCCCAGATGAAAATATTTTTTATAAAAAATGGTTCTCTAAAAATCAATTGCAAAAGTACAGAGCGATTTTCCAAAAACAAAAAGGTAAGCTTCTATTTATAGCAGATATAAATTTGTATTACGACTCTCCGAGTCGTAGTTCGTCCTACGATTCTCCAGAATCGTAGGCTGGGTAACTTGTCCTACAACTCTGGAGAATTGTAGGATGTGAAACGACTCGGAGAGTCGTAATACGAAAAAAGGTTAATCATTTTTATGATTAACCTTTTGGCGAGTGGATTTTTTTTCTCCTTGAATTTTCTTTTTCTTTAATCGTTTTTCGTTCAACGATTTCGGTTTTCTAGTTTTTTTTCGAGGCTTCTCGATGGTCAATGCTTTTTCTAATTTTTCAAAAAATTTTGCTTTAGCATTTTCTTTATTTCGAAGTTGTGATCTTGAATCTTGACTGGCTATTTGTAAAATTCCATTTTGAGAAATGATAGCCGCCAAATTTTTTATCACCAAGTTTTTTTCTCTTTCAGTTAAAATTTCAGAATTCAAAACATCAAAAAGTAGCTCTACTCGAGTGGACACTTTATTGACATGTTGTCCTCCTTTGCCGGAACTTCTCGACATTCGAAAACTAAATTCCTTTTCTAGATCCGCTAGCTTTTCTGCTAAATTTTGCTCTTTCATGTTTTTCTTTTTTTCTAAAAACAATAAAACAGTTGTGCGGATTATTTAGTTCCAGAAAAATGGAAAAAGAACCATGAATGCTCCGCTTGACGATATCGTCTACCGTCAAGCGAAGCGACCGTTCATCGGTTTTTACATATGTTTCGCCAACTCCACCTTCAATTGCTCAGGCGTTTTGTACCCCACAATTTTGTCAATGATTTTCATGTTTTCATCCAAAACGACTAAAGTAGGATAGCCTCTAACGGAGAAAAAACCAGACAATTGGTGAGGTGCATTTCGGCCTCTTTTCTTTGGTTTGAATTGTGGATTAGCATATTCTTTCCCCAAAAAACTAATTGGATCAGGACCTTCCGCGTTGAATTTTACTGCGTAAAAATTCTTCCCAATTTGATTGATGATTTCAGGATTAGTAAAAGTATTTCTATCCATCATTTTGCAAGGACCACACCATGGCGTATAAACATCTACGATAGTTTTTTTAGGTTTTTTAGCCACCAAAGATTCGATTTCCCCCATAGTTGCCCATGGAATTTCAACATAATTGTCAGGTTCTTTTACTGCTGTGTTGGCAGCTTCTTTTGAAGAGGAAGAAGAGCAAGCAAAGAGTCCAAGCGTTAAAAATATCAAGAGTAAATTTTTCATAAGGATAATATTAATTTATTGATTGAGTAATTTATTTCGATTAGAAGGAGTCAGGCGGCCAGGTTGGTCGCTGCGCTTGAATATCGAAATTCCTTGTTTGGTATTCGGTATTCAAAAATCAAACTTTGGGAAAAACAAAAAGCCCCTGACTCCTGATCGAGAGCGCAGCGACCAACCTGACCGCCTGACTCCTTCTAATTAAATTCTTGCCTAAAAAGTATTCGATCATTCTCCACATTTTTATCTTTGAAAAAGAGCAATTCATAATACTCCCCACTTGCCCAAGTTTTGACCATACTTTCATAAAAAGGACTTCCTGGATTTCCAGATTGTCCTGCAGGATAAACTCCGTAAGCTTTTGGTTCGTCGCCAACTTCCACGATCATTCTCCAAGATGGGCCATGTACATTTTTACCTCTGATTCCAAAAGCATTGAGTACATTTCCATGTCCTCCTGCTGAAACAAAATCAGATTGAAAACCCTTCAAACTATTAATCATGTGAGGGATTTTAATATCTCGGTGATCTTCCCAAGTGACAAAATTGCCATCTTTTTTCCACTCTTGCGCGTTTTTAACAACTTCTTTAAAAGTCATCAAAGCAATGTCTTTGGCAGTTTCTTTTTCAGTCGTTTCTTTTAGGTCAAAAAAGATGTTATCAGGATTTTTTTCCAATAATTCGATCGTTCGCCAATGCTCAGGAAATAGCATAGGAAATTCTTTTTTCCTCAAAGCATAAATCTCATCCCAAGTTTTTTTATAAAAATTATTATACCAATGATCAAAAATCACCGGGGCAACTTCGTCTTTATCAAAATTATAATCCCATTTTTTTAAAACATCAAAGAGTTCTTTTTCTTCCGTACTTAGATTTTCGCTTTTTAGAAATTGTAAGAAAATCGGCAAAGTTTCAGCAGCTTTGATACTAAAATTATTGCCCTGCAAATCTTTCATATCTTGAATCGTAATATTAGACATTGCCGCTAAAGTTCGATTCAAAACCCGTCCTCGAAAGTCTTCAAACCCACCATTATAATAATATGGATAAGTAGTATCGGTCGAAAATTGATTAGCAGAACCCACAAAACCTTGCGTTGGATTTTTTACAAAAGGAGTTTCTTCAAAAGGAATATATCCTTTCCAACCACTTGAAGAAAGACTTCCATCTCGCACAAATCGACCTTGTTCTTTTTCTTTGATCGGTAATTTCCCCTGAACTTTTAGACCAATCGTTCCATCCTTGGTGGCGAATGCTACATTTTGAGCAGGGTTATCAAATTCCCTCATCCCTTCATAAAATTCTTCAAAGTTTTTAGCAGAATTAACGCCTAAAAAAGTTTTTAATTCATTGCCTTTACTTTCGTGAGCTAGCCAATGAAGTGCTAGATCTTGTCGAGGATGATCTTTGTTTTCATAACTCACCGGTCCCCAATGCGTATATTTTACCGTATCTAAAATGTCGGATTGACCATTCACTTTGATCGTTTCAATCACATATTGAGTGGGTTTCGATTCACCATCAAAAATGTAGGCCTCTTTACTCTCATCCACCCATTTTATTTTATATAAATCAGAAACATCATGTCCAACATTGGTAAATCCCCAAGCCACATTTTCATTAAAACCAATTGTCACCCCAGGAACGCCAGGTAATGAAACGCCATAAACATTGGTTGTAGGTGTATGGATTTGAATTTCAAACCAAACCGCAGGCAAGGTCAAACTTAGATGAGGGTCATTACATAAAATTGGATTTCCAGAAGCTGTTTTACTTCCTGCCACGACCCAATTATTACTTCCATTGGACTCATGAGGCTTTTCATAAGGTTCATGAAATATAGCTCCGATACTAGGTGATTTGATCAAATCATCAGACAAAGGAGATTTAAAATCCCATTCCACATCCGTCGGAATAATTGGTGATTCTTTATCACTTCGTTCAGGATATAAAAAGTCAAATTGCACTCTACCGAAGGTGGCTAAAGCATTGGTTGCTTCCAAATCCGTTTCTCGGGAAGAAAGCGATTCCGCCATAGCTTTCATGTATATGGCACTTTTGAGCGGAGTCCATTCTTCCGGTGTATAATTTAAAAATTTAAATTCGAGGGGGTAGTCTTTTGGTGAAAGTGAGTTGATATAAGTATTAGCACCTTTTATATAAGCTTCGACTAAAGCGAACTCTACTGGTGTTTTTTTCCAAGATTTGAGGGTGTTTTGAGCAGCATAAACTAATCCTTTTCGACGTTTGCTTTTATCAAATTCAATCGTTTGTTCTCCTAAAATCTCGGAGAGTCTTCCACTCGTAGCTCGGGTCGTAAAATCCATTTGCCATAATCGATGTTTAGATTCAATATAACCTTGAACCATCATGGCATCCGTCAAATTTTCAGCAAAGATGTGCGGCACTAATTTATCATCATAGATGACTTTGACTGGAGCATTTAAATCCAAACCATCTAAAGAAGCTACTTTTGGGAACCCATTTACTTTCTCAGCATTTTGCCAAAAACCAGTAAATGGATTTAATAATTTGCCCAAAGGTGGAATAGGGTTGGATTCAAGAGGAATTGGATTATGGAGTAAGTAGGTTAGAGAAATGGTTGCTAATAAAACGATGATGAATTTTAATTTGTCCATTTTAATTTTTCTTAATTTTTTTTGAAATGCAAAATATCATTTAAAATATGATTAGCCAATTTTTATTTTTGATTGGATATATAAAATCAGCAATGGTTCGAATCTTTTTTTTCGTCACTTTGAAGAAATGTAAGTGAGGTAGCTAAAGTTTAATGCGAAGATTCGCAAGTCACATTATGACGAGGATATATGATGCTTTTTTAAATGTAAATTAGATGACTAATAAGTGACAAAAATATAAAATAAATTCAAAAAAACCGATTCCCACTTTTTTTAAATTTCCCTATGTTTTACAAGGTTTATGTAGCAAAAAAGTTATTTTTTAATGTCACAAAAAAAATAATCAAAATAGTTGTTGTACTAATAAATTCATCTTACTTTTGCTTTATCGAAAATATTTAAGAGTAGTTTTTGTGTTTATTTGTTTGGGTTAGAGACCCTTGCTTCTAAAGCAAGGGTTTTCTTTTTGCCTTTTAGGGAAATAAAATATTTAAAAAAAAATCATAAAATAAAAAACCCTACTCTAGTTCCAGAGTAGGGTTTTTTATTTTATGATTGACTAAGATCAACCAAACAAAATCAAAATGAATTATTGACTTTTACCATTTGGATTAGTTAAAATACTTGGAGCTGCTGCTGGAACTGCTGCAGGCTGTTCGGCTTTTTTGTTAACCAATCCAACTACTTTAAGTACTCTTTTTACATCTGCCCCTTCATTAGTATAAAGTGTTACAGTTTTATTGATTTTTCCTAAACGATTAGTAGCGTATCGGATTTTGATTTCCGAAGTCTCTCCTGGAAGGATCGGTGCTTTTTCGTAAGTAGGAACTGTACACCCACAACTTCCTTTAGCATTTTTGATAATCAATGGCTCATTACCAGTATTGGTAAATGAAACTGTTCTGAATGGATCAGAATCTTGTTCGATAGTACCAAAATCAACAGTAGTTGAAGATAATTCCATTGCTGGACCATCAGTAGCTTCTGTAGCCGTAGCAGTAGATTGAACTTGAGCAAAAGAAATAGTTGCCGCAAAAGACAATAGTGTGAATAAAGAGAATAATTTTTTCATTGTATTTTTTATTTTTTTAAAAATTGATGTCCAGAAATTATTTAACCTAACAAAAATAAAGATATATTTTCCAAAATGAAAGTTTCTTTGTTTTTTATAAGGTTAATAACTTGTTAATAATCAAGTTGTTGAATTATGTTTAGCTTCTGCTGGAAGAAGTAGGCAAAAAGTAACGGATCAAAAAGGTAGAATTCATTAAGATACCTTTTCTTATTAAAGCAAACTTTATGCCTAGGGATTTCAAGGTAAAAGTGCCGATTTTACCTCAATATTTTGTACTTTTGAATTCAATTCCCAGATCTGGCTACCTACTTCTTTTTTTATTTTCTACCTATAAACAAATAACGAATTTTATATTCTTCAATAATTAATTGTTACAATAAAGTTGGGTGTTATTTCATTGTACCTTTTTTATGAGAAATGTATTCTGGGAAATTTCGTTAAAAAATAAAATCGTTTTACCTCATGATAGACAATCCTATATTAAAATCAATTACTAAGAAAGGAAAAAAAGAAAATACATTTCGTTCAGAAGCTCTGGAAGATTTTTGGACCTGCCTAGTGAGCCGAGAAACATCTTTGATGGCTCGAAAAGAAGTCTTAACTGGAAAAGCTAAGTTTGGAATAACTGGTGATGGAAAGGAGGTTCCTCAAGTTGCTCTTGCGCGTGCCTTCAAAAGAGGGGATTGGAGATCTGGATATTATCGAGATCAGACTTTTATGTTTGCGATGGGATTAAGTACAGTAGAAGCATTTTTTGCTCAATTATATGCAGATCCTGATAATGACCCTTTTTCGGGGGGACGGCAAATGAATAGTCATTATGCTACCAATCTTTTTGACGAAAAGGGGGATTGGTTGGATCATAAAGATTTATATAATGTTTCTTCGGATATTTCTTCGACTGCTGGGCAAATGGCAAGAGCTCTTGGTTTAGCTTTGGCTTCGAAAAAATATCGAGAATCTAAGGTTTTGAAAAGTACTCAATTTTCAGATAAAGGGAATGAGATAAGTTGGGTAACGATTGGAGATGCGAGTACTTCAGAGGGTGTTTTTTGGGAAACAATTAATGCTGCAGGTGTACAGAATTTGCCTTTAGCAGTTTGTGTGTGGGATGATGGTTATGGGATTTCTGTACCTAAAAAATATCAAACTACAAAGGGAGATATTTCCATCCTTTTAGAGGGGTTTCGAGTAAATGAGGAAGGCGTAGGGTATAATATGTATAATGTGAAAGGATGGGATTATGTTGGACTTCGAGGGATGTTCAAAGATGGAGCAGAGGTGATGCGGAAAACTCATAATCCAGCAATTTTTCATGTGGATGAATTGACTCAACCTCAAGGTCATTCTACTTCAGGTTCGCATGAAAGATATAAGTCAAAAGAGAGATTAGATTGGGAGCAAGATAATGATTGTCTTAAGCGAATGGAAGAGTGGATGATCGATCAAAAATTCATCTCTCAAGAAGACGTAGAGATACTGCGTGAAAACGCAAAGCAATATGTAAAAGAAGCTAAAAATATTGCTTGGAAAATGTTTATTGATCCGATCAAAAAAGAGATCCAAACAGTTTCTGAAATGTATACTCAGCTTCAAAATGAAGTACAAAATCCAGAAGAAGTTCACTCTATTCATAAATCGATGAATAACCTCTTCACCCCAATGATTTCCGAGATTCTAGCTAATGCACGGAAGATGTTGTTTGCAACTATTGGAGCGGAAAGTAATGCCCGTGAAAGTATTGTTACATGGATTGAACGTGTCGAGCAACTGGGGGATAAAAGATACCATACTCACCTTTATAGTAACTCTCCAAAGTCCGCTTTGAGAGTACCTGTTATTCCTCCAGTTTATACGGAGAAATCACCCAAGCTAAATGGTTTTGAGGTGTTGAATAAATGCTTTGATAAAGCATTGAAACGCATGCCTGAAATGTTCGCTTTTGGGGAAGATGTTGGACATATAGGAGATGTAAATCAAGGGTTCGCTGGGTTGCAAGAAAAGTATGGAATTGAGCGAGTTTTTGATGCAGGAATTCGAGAGTGGAGTATCATGGGACAAGCAATTGGAATGTCGATGAGAGGAATGAGACCGATTGCTGAAATTCAATATTTGGATTATCTGATTTATGGTTTGGAACCATTGACTGATGACTTGGCGACGATGCGGTGGAGAAGTAATAATTTGCAACAAGCACCTGCGATTATTCGAACTAGAGGACATCGGTTGGAAGGCGTTTGGCATGCTGGTTCGCCGTTGGGAATGATTATCAATTCTCTACGAGGAATGTACGTTTTGACTCCTCGGAATATGACTCAGGCAGCAGGTTTTTACAATACTTTATTACAGTCAGATGATCCTGCAATTGTGATTGAATGCTTAAATGGGTATCGATTAAAAGAATTTTTACCTGATAATATTGATAAATTTACCGTTCCATTAGGTGTTCCTGAAGTTTTGCAAGAAGGAACAGATGTAACTATAGTTACTTATGGTTCTTGTGTGAGAATTGCTCAAGCTGGAATTGCTCAATTGGAAAAACATAATATTTCAGTTGAGTTAATTGATGTTCAAACTTTGTTGCCTTTTGATTTAGAACATCAGATAGTGGAGTCAATTAAAAGAACAAACCGAGTCGTTTTTTTAGATGAAGATTTCCCAGGTGGAGCAACTGCTTATATGATGCAAGAAGTTTTGGAAAAACAAGGTGCGTATGCTTATTTAGATGCTCAACCATTGACAATTACTGCACGTCCAAATCGATCTCCTTATGGTTCAGATGGAGATTATTTTTCAAAACCCAACGCTGAAGATATTTTTGAAGTTATACATAATATGATGCGGGAAGGAGAGCCGAGTAGATTTTTAAAAATTAGATAAAAAATTAAAAAGTTGAATGATAGGGGAATCTATTATTCAACTTTTTAAAAACAGAAAAACTAAGCTAAAACTGAATACCATCTGACAAAAGCTCCAAATATTATTTTTCCCATCAAAACATATATTATTTTTTAGTCTTTTGTATCCCTAAAAAAAAATTATATTTGCCGTTGTTTCAATTACAAAATAATAAAATCACCATTAATTCTACTGCCTTGTCGGATAGCATCGTCATTATACCTACCTACAATGAGAAAGAAAATGTAGCCAAAATCATTGAGGCGGTATTTTCACTCAATAAATCTTTTCACATTCTGATCGTGGACGATGGTTCGCCTGACGGAACTGGCGCTATTGTCAAAGAACTTCAAAATAAATATCCAGAATCTCTTTTTATTGAAGAAAGAACTGGAAAATTAGGATTAGGCACAGCTTATATTCATGGCTTTAAGTGGAGTTTAGAAAGAGATTATGACTTTATTTTTGAAATGGATGCAGATTTTTCCCATAATCCAAAAGATTTGATTCGATTATATGATGCTGCTAAAAATTGTAGTGGAATGTCAGTCGGGTCTCGATATGTATCTGGAGGGAAATTAGAAAATTGGCCTTGGGATAGAATTTTACTTTCCTATGGAGCATCTTGGTATGTCAGAATGATTACTTGGATGCCAGTCAAAGACCCGACTGCAGGTTTTGTTTGTTACTCTCGCCAAGTTTTGGAAAAAATGGATTTTGATAAAATCAAATTCATTGGGTACGCTTTCCAAATCGAAATGAAATTTGCTACTCGATCTTTAGGTTTCAAAATTGCAGAAGTACCAATTACTTTTACCGATAGAGTAGAGGGTGATTCAAAAATGCATGGAGGAATTATTAAAGAAGCGATTCTTGGGGTTTTGAATATGAAGTGGAAAAGCTTTTTTGATTCGTATGGAAGAACGAGTTAATTTTTTCTTTTGCTAGTCATTCATGTTTGTTTTCTTCTTATTTTTTCCAGTTAAAATACTTTATTCTTATTTTTTTAAGAAATTTAGAAAATCCGTCCACAATTCCCCACTTCTTTCCAAAATTGGGTCAGGAATTCCCACCTTATTTTTTTCAATACATAATTCGTTGAAAATCAGCCTCTTCCTTATGCATTTTTTATCAAATAAGAACTCTATTTTCTTCCAAATCTCACCTTTAACCAAAAAGAGTATTTCTTCACCATTATCCCCCCACGCTAGTTTGAACTTTTTAAGTCAAAACAGGTAACAATATATCCACTATTTAATTACATAAAAATCAATTTAATGCTGTTTTGACAATTTTTTGTGCATAAAAGATCAAAGTCAAGAAATGTGGATAACTTTTTGCAAAAAAAAAGTGGCAGAAAGTGGTAATTTGTGGGCATTATTTATACTTTTGAATTAAGTACTAAGGAATAGAACCTCTTTTTTACATAAATTAAGTAGAGTAAAAAACAAAAATGCCTCAATTATTAGGAGAATATGACTGTAAACTCGATGCAAAGGGTAGGGTAAGGATGCCTTCTCCACTCTTGAAGCAATTGGGTGAACAAGAAGAGGGTAAGTCATATGTTTTTGTGGTGAATAGAGGAATTGAAGATTGTTTGACTTTATATCCTAAAGAAGTTTGGGATGATGTAAGTGGAGAAGTGAATCAGTTGAATACTTATGTAAAAAAGAATAGATCATTTGTTCGATACTTTTTTAGAGGAGCAACTGAATTGAATACAGATAGTTCTGATCGAATTAATTTGCCAAAAAAATTATTGGAATATGCAGGAATCGACAAAGAATTAGTCCTTTTCGCACATACTAATAAAATTGAAATTTGGGCAAAAGATAAATATGATGAGGTTCTAGATGAAGAACCTGAAGACTTCTCCGACCTAGCAGAAGAGGTGATGGGTAAGGTTAATAAAGGGACTTCGTCTGGAGAGGCGTAGTTTTTCGCAAAACCAACAACCAACTTTAAATTTTATGACCTACCATGACCCAGTTCTGAAGGATGAAAGCATAAATGCTTTAATGATAACGCCAGGTAGCATTCATGTGGATGCTACCTTCGGCGGAGGAGGACATTCTAGAGCAATACTTGAAAGATTGGATGAAAACAGTCGGCTTTTCGGCTTCGATCAGGATGAAGATGTGCTGCCGAACTTACCAAGCGATGATCGATTTACCTTCGTTCATCATAATTTCAAGTACTTAAAAAGATTTTTAAAACTGCATGGCGTAACTGAGGTGGATGGAATTTTAGCAGATTTAGGTGTTTCGTCACATCAATTAAATGAGGCTGCTAGAGGGTTTTCATATCGATTTGATGCCGAACTCGACATGCGGATGAATCAGCAAGATACTCTTTCAGCAAAAGAACTTGTGGATTCTTATTCTGCGAGTGAATTGCAAAGAGTTTTTAGTGATTACGGCGAAGTCCGGAATTCAAAAACACTTGCTGAAGCTATAGTTAAGGAAAGACAATTAAAACCCATTCTTACAACCAGCGATTTTTTAAGAGTAGCAGGGCCACACATTAGAGGACAGAGATTACGCTATTTGTCGCAGGTTTTCCAAGCAATACGAATTGAGGTGAACGATGAGATGGGAGTTTTAAAAACGTTCCTTCAAGAGTCGTTGGAAGTTTTGAAACCCGGAGGACGCTTGGTTGTTATTACCTATCACTCGATTGAGGACAGATTTGTGAAAAAGTTTTTAAAAGCGGGCAACTTCGATGGAGAACCTGAAAAAGACTTTTACGGCAATATTCATCGTCCATTTAAAATTATTACAAAAAAACCAATACTTCCCTCAGCGGAGGAAATAAAAATAAATCCAAGAGCAAGAAGTGCAAGCTTAAGAGTGGCGGAGAAAGTAGTAGATAATAGAAAACATGGCAAAGAATAAACCTAAAGAATTAAAAGATTATTTGACGCTAGATTTTAGTGCGGAAACGGTTTTGAAAAATTTGCCTTTTATTTTGTTTTTAGGATTGATTGGGATGATGTATATAATGAATGCTCATTATTCTGAAAAGAAATTATGGCAGATTCAAAAGTATGAAAATGAAATTGAGGAATTGAAATGGGAATATGATGCGATCAAAGCGAATTTGATGTATCAAACTAAGCAATCTGAAGTGGCAAAGGCGGTAGAAAGTATTGGACTAAAAAATTCAACTTCTACTCCAAAACGAATAATTGTGAAAAAGGGGATTGAGATAAAAGGTACGGAGAAGTAAATAAAGCAACCCCTTAAATCTCAATATCAAAACCTCAATACTCAAAAAAAATGAGTCAGAATAAAAATGAAGTTTTATACCGTGTGTACATCGTGTTAGGAATGTTAGTGATTTTCGCGGGATTCATATTTTATAATGCTGTAAAAATAAATGTGCTGGAAGGTGAAAAGTGGAGAAAAGAAGGTGAAAAGGATCATTTTCGAAATCACGTAGTAAAAGCCAGCAGAGGAAATATAATGACAGAAGATGGTGCTTTATTAGCCTCTTCGCTTCCGTTCTTTGACATATTTTTTGATTTGACTAGACCTTCAAAAGAGTTATGGACTAATGCCAATCTTGATTCTTTAGTGATTGGATTGATGCCATTTGTCAGTAATGATTTTATGATGACGGATTATGCATTTAGAGATTCATTGATTAGAGCAAGAAATGCCGGTAGGCAATATATGCTGATAAAGCGTGGTGCTTCTTATGCAGACTACGAAAAAATAAAGCAACTGCCGATTTTTAGAAAAGGTCAAATGACCGGGGGGTTTATTGCTGAAGAGAAGTTTAAAAGAGAAAGGCCATACGGGATGTTAGCTCGAAGAACTTTGGGTTATGTTAAAGCTGGCACGGATCGAAAGGTTGGTTTGGAAGGTTTTTTTGATAAAGAACTTAGAGGTTCTGATGGGAAAAAACTAAAGGTTTACGAAGCAGCTTCCAGAATCTTAGTTCCAGTTGATAACTTAAATTCGATCAAGCCAAAAAGTGGTGACGACATCGTCACAACTATTGATGTGAATATTCAAGATGTGGTGCAAAAAGCATTGCTTCGAGGAATGGCACATCATGATGCAGAAAAAGGAACGGTGGTGGTCATGGAAGTAAAAACTGGAAAAATCAAAGCTATTTCTAATGTTGGAAAAACTTCCACAGGATGGTACGAGAATTTTAACCATGCAGTTGGAACAAAAGTAGAACCAGGTTCGACTTTTAAATTGGCATCAATGATGGCACTTTTGGAAGATGAATATATCGACTTGGATGATTCCATTGATCTCGAACAAGGATTGCATACTTTTTATGAAGAAGAAATGCGAGATGCTTCTTTTCATCAATTAGATTCTACCACAATTCGAAAAGCATTTGAAATTTCATCAAATGTTGGTATCGCAAAACTAGTTCAAAAGTATTACGGTGATACAGATGATGCAGCTAAGTTTATTCAACATTTAAGAGATTTTAGATTAGATCAACTAGTTGGAATTGAAATCAACGGAGAAGATAAGCCATATGTAAAAGAAGCATATAGTTCTGATGATAACTGGAGTGGAATTTCTTTACCCTGGATGTCAATCGGTTATGAGGTTGAATTAACGCCATTGCAATTATTGACATTTTACAATGCAGTTGCTAATGATGGAAGAATGATGAAGCCATATTTAGTGACTCAGATTCAACATTTTGGAGATCCACTAAAAGTTTTTAAACCGACTGTAATTAATAAACAAATAGCTAAACCTGGGACTATTCAAAAAGTAAAAGAACTTTTGGAAGGGGTAGTTGAAAGAGGTACAGCAAAGAAATTAAAATCAGATCGCTACAAATTTGCAGGGAAAACAGGGACGGCTCAAATGAATTATTACAAATTTGACCAAAGAGAAAATATCAAATACCGTGCTTCATTCGCAGGATATTTTCCAGCAAAAGATCCCATTTATTCTTGTATTGTAATGATCGAAGAACCTCGACAAAATGGACGATATGGTTCAGAAGTTGCAGGGCCAATTTTTAGAGAAATAGCAGATAAATGTTTTATCCAACAAAAGGATTTATACCCAATAGAAAATACAAAGCAAAAAGAAAAACTAACAAAAAAACAATTACCACAACTTGATGTGGGCTACAGAAAGGATGTAGATAAAATTTTGAAAAAATTAAACTTAAAACACACCGATAGTGGTGTGAAAAATTGGGCAGTTTTAATTGCTGACACAGATACACTTCATATTGCACCTCGATATATTAGTCGAGATTTAGTGCCAAATGTAGTTGGAATGGGCTTGAGAGATGCACTTTATGTTTTAGAAAATCTAGGACTAAAAGTAACATTTGAAGGCGCTGGGAAAGTTGTTCGACAGTCGCTCAAAGGAGGGACAAAAATCAAAGGACAAAAAATAAATTTGAAATTGAGATAAGTAAATAATGGTTAACCGTGAATGGTTAACGGTTAACACCACCTGGTTTCAGAATAGTGGTGTTAATCATTAACCGTTAATAATTAAATTGCTGATTGGTGAAAATTGCTTTTAGAGGGCTAAACTAAATTATAGCAATTTTCAAAAATACTAATCTTAAACATACTTTTTTACACACAAATAGTACGAGAAACTTCTCGCACTTTTGGAACACTACACAAAGTTTTTTTTGAAAAAAAGAAGCTACACAACGTTTGGAGTTTTTAAACATTTGTCAGGAAAAAGGAGAAATCAAAAAGCTATTGGAGGCGATTATTTTTACTTTTTTCTGACTCCAAACAAAAAATTTAAACGTTCTTATAAAAATATTTTGATCAAAGAAATAAAATATTTTTCTAAGAATCAAAAAGAAATTGAATTGCAAGAGCTAAATAAAATATTACAAAATGTATCAGTAAAAGAACTGATTGGAGAACAAAAGTTGAAGGCTGAAAATATAACTTTTGATTCTCGAAAAGTAAATGACGAAAGCATTTTCGTTGCGGTTTCAGGGACGCAAGTTGATGGGCATAATTTTATTGAAAAAGCAATTCAGAATAAAGCGATGGCAATCGTTTGTGAGGTTTTACCTCAAGAGTTACACAAAGGTGTGACTTACATTCAAGTCCCAGATTCGAGTGAAGCACTAGGAGTTATGGCTTCCAATTTTTTCGGAAATCCATCTGGGCAATTGAAATTAATCGGTATCACAGGTACTAATGGAAAGACAACTACCGTAACCCTTTTGCATGCTTTATTTTCCAAAATGGGTTACAAAGTTGGTTTACTTTCTACGGTCGAAAACAAGATTGGAAACAAAGTAATTCCTTCCACGCACACCACACCAGATGCGGTTGCGATGAATGAATTGATTTCCGACATGGTCGATGCAGGTTGTGATTATACATTTATGGAAGTGAGCTCACATGCCATTCATCAGCGAAGAATTGCAGGGCTGACATTTGCGGGTGGCGTTTTTACTAACATTACTCACGATCATTTGGATTATCATAAAACATTCAAAGAGTATTTGAATGCGAAGAAAAAGTTCTTCGATGATTTGCCAAAAGATGCATTCGCATTGACAAACTTAGATGATAAAAATGGAATGGTGATGGTGCAAAATACCAAAGCTAACATCCAAAAATACAGTCTGCGCAAGAAAGCAGATTTTAAAGTAAAAATAGTGGATAACAGTCTTTCGGGACTCCACCTTGAAATAAATGACCACGAGTTTTTCGGAAGATTAATCGGCGAGTTCAATGCTTATAATTTACTTTCGGCTTACGCTGTAGGAGTATTGTTAGAAAAAGATAGTTTAGAAACGCTCACTATTTTGAGCCAACTAAAATCTGCCGAAGGAAGATTCGATTATATAAAAAATCAAGAAACGGGCATTATTGGAATCGTTGATTACGCACATACGCCCGATGCTTTGGAAAAAGTCCTCAGCACAATTGAAAAATTAAAAACAGGTAATGAACAAATCATAACTGTTGTTGGATGCGGAGGAGATCGCGATAAAGCGAAACGCCCCGTGATGGCAAAAATAGCATGTGCTTACAGCAATCATGTGATCATCACATCAGACAATCCTCGGACGGAAGATCCTGACGAAATCATCGAAAATATGATGAAAGGAGTTCCGATTCATTCGCAGAACAAAGTTTTGACCATTACCAGTCGCTTGCAAGCAATCAAAACGGCAAGTCGAATCGCAAATAATGGAGACCTCATTTTGGTAGCTGGCAAAGGCCACGAAAAATACCAAGACATCAATGGAGTCAAACATGAATTCGACGATAAACAAGTTTTGAAAGATTGTTTGGAAGTAGGCTGAAGCCCTGCTTCGGCAAGTTTCGAAGTACTAAAAGATTATCATTCTCAGATTCACTTTGATTGATAGTTGCGGCGGTAAATTATTTTACTGCTGCAACTATTAATTTTTTTCAAAAGAGTTCAAAATGAATCACGAGTAAGAATATATATTGACATAACATCGGTTTCAAAAGTCAAAAAAATAGTAGACCAAAAACCTAAATTTCTTTTTGAAGAAGCCCTTTTATGATAAATTTTTTGGTCATTAAAAAATGAATTTAAAAAACGACTGCAGGGAAGTGTTTAGATCAATTTTACGATGACTTAAAACAAAAAATTAATTATAAAACTCAAAAAAGAGAAAAACAAAAAACGTCCAAATTTATTTAGGACAATTTAAAACGAACGAAGCCAATAATTTTTTGACCAATGCTTTACCATTTATTTGAGTACATCGGAGAAACTTTTCCAGATTTTCCTGGAGCGAACCTGTTCACATATCTTTCCTTCCGAGCAGGTGTGGCCATGATTATTTCTCTGACAATATCATTATTGTTTGGAGGACGCATAATCAAATTCTTAAAAGCATTACAAATTGGTGAAACCGTTCGGGATTTAGGTCTGGCAGGACAAAAAGAAAAAGAAGGAACTCCAACCATGGGTGGCGTCATAATTATTATGGCAATTCTAATTCCTTTTTTGTTGATGTCTGACTTGCTGAATATGTATTCCTTGGTGATGATTCTCGTAACGACTTGGTTAGGGATTATTGGATTTGCAGATGATTATATCAAAGTTTTTAAGAAAGATAAAAAAGGACTTGCGGGGAAATTTAAAATTTTAGGACAGGTGGTCTTGGGTTTGATAGTCGGAATTGTAATGTTCAATAGTGATGATATAAGAGTAAGGATGGATTATCAAGTTGCAGAGAAAAAAGAATATGTGGAAACCGTACAACAACCTGAAAATACAGATTTAGATAAAACAGATGTCAAGGCAACATTAACGAATGTTCCTTTTTATAAAAACTATAAGTTAGACTACGCCATTTTATTAAAACCGCTTGTAGAAGATCCGGTAAAAAGACAAAAATGGGCTTGGATAATTTTTATTCCAATAGTCATATTTATAGTTACCGCAGTTTCGAATGCTGCGAATTTGACAGACGGAATAGATGGATTAGCAACTGGAGTTTCATCCATAATTGGGGCGACGTTAGGAATTTTAGCCTACGTTTCGAGTAACTCAATTACGGCAGGTTATCTCCATATTATGCATCTACCTGAGGCAGGAGAATTAGTAGTCTTTTCTGCTTGTTTTCTAGGAGCATGTATTGGTTTTTTTTGGTACAACTCATTTCCTGCTCAGATTTTTATGGGCGATACAGGAAGTTTGACCATCGGAGGAATCATCGCAGCAGTTGCAATATTAATTCGGATGGAATGGTTGATTCCGATTCTTTGCGGAATATTTGTCGCAGAAAACTTATCAGTAATGATTCAAGTTTCCTATTTCAAATACACTCGGAAAAAATACGGAGAAGGCAGGCGAATTTTTAAAATGTCTCCCTTGCATCACCACTACCAAAAATTAGGAATGCATGAGTCAAAAATTGTTTCCCGATTTTTAATCATCGGAGTTTTACTAGCAGTTTTGACACTCATTTCTTTAAAGATCAGATAAGAACTCAGGTATCGGATACCTTCAAGGTATCCGATACCTACTAAGAATTAATCTTTTTTTCGTGAAAAAAATAAGGATTATATATAGACGGAAAACCATAGAGATTGGGATACAAAACGGCTACTACTGTACTCGGTCTCAATAAAAAAAAAGTTTGAGTATTCTGTCTCTATGCTGTTTTTCGGCAATTGTAAAAATTATTAACAAATAGATCGAAATGAAAATTGTTGTTTTAGGGGCTGGAGAAAGTGGAGTTGGAGCAGCATTGCTAGCTCAAAAAAAAGGCTTTGAAGTTTTCGTTTCTGATCGAGGAAAAATCAAAACGGAATTTAAATTAGAATTAGAAAAATCAAAAATTCCGTACGAGGAATTACAACATACGGAAAGTAAAATTTTCGAAGCTTCAGAGATTATCAAAAGCCCAGGCATTCCTGACAAAGTTAGTTTAATTAAAGAATTAAAAAAACAAGGAATTCCAGTCATCTGTGAGATTGAATTTACTGCAAGATTTACCAACGCTACCATTATCGGAATTACCGGTAGCAATGGAAAAACAACCACTACAAAACTCATTTTTCACTTACTCAAAACAGCAGGTTTAAATGTAGCAGTTGGTGGAAATATCGGGACGAGTTTTGCTCGACTTTTGGTAGCAGGGAATCACGATTATTATGTGTTGGAACTCAGTAGTTTTCAACTCGATGGTATTCAAAATTTCCGACCAGATGTAAGTGTATTGTTAAATATTACACCTGACCATTTGGATAGATATGATTACAAAATGGAAAATTATGTCTATTCAAAATTTCGAATAATTGAAAATCAAAAAGATAAAGATCTTTTTATTTATAACGGTTTTGACGAAAATATCAAAACCTATTTGCAGGGCAAAAAACTGATAGTCAAAGAGATACCCATTGAAGAAGTTTTTCACAAGAAAAATAAATTAACGGTAGTGGTCTCAGAATTTGATACTACCAAATGCAGCCTAAAGGGGCAGCATAACATGTTCAACGCCACTTGTGCGATTCACGCAGTTCAAGCAATTGGTATTGGCGAAAAAATTATTCAGCAGGGTTTAGATACTTTTATCAATGCTCCGCACCGCTTAGAATATGTTGCTACAGTTGATGGAGTTGACTTCATTAACGATAGCAAAGCAACTAATGTAGATGCTGTTTTTTACGCGCTTTCAGCGATGGAAAAACCAGTCATTTGGGTAGTCGGAGGAGTAGACAAAGGCAACGATTACAAAGCTATCGAAATTTTAGTTTTGGGAAAAGTAAAAGCCATTGTTTGTTTAGGAGTTGACAACAAACCAATCATCGAAGCCTTCCTCGGGAAGGTGGAAATAATTGAAGAAACGCAAAGTTGTCGGGACGTAATTAAAATTTCCCAACAATATGCACACGTGGGCGATGTGGTTTTACTTTCACCTGCTTGCGCAAGTTTCGATTTGTTTGAAAATTACATTGACAGAGGTGATCAATTTAAAACTGCGGTTTTTGAAATGAAAAACAAAGAGTGATAAGTGATGAACTATAAGTGATGAGTTCAGAAAATTTTTCAAAGAAAATTTTTAAATACTTATCTCTCATCACTCATAGCTCATCACTAAAACAAAAAAAATGTCATTTGGAAATCAATTATATGCGAAGTTAAGAGGTGACCGAGTCATTTGGATGATTGTTGCAATTTTGTCCATCTATTCCATCTTAGCTGTTTATAGTGCATCGACTACAGAGGCTTATCGATTGAGCGGAGGAAACACAGAAGCGGCGATGATCAAGCATACGACATTGATTTTGTTCGGACTATTTTTGACCTATGTATGTTACTTAACACCTTACATACAATATTCAAAATTAGCTCCTTACTTGATGTTGATTACGATTCCTTTGCTGGTTTACACCATAGCCTTTGGAGTCGAATATAACGAAGCTACCCGATGGGTAAGAGTCCCATTTGTGGGTTTGACATTTCAACCTTCTGATTTTGCAAAGATTGCGCTCATAGTTTATGTGGCAAGAGCAATCTCATCAAAACAGGAGTACATTGATGATTTCAATGATGCATTTATGCCGATCATAATTCCAATTTTGATTGTGGTAGGTTTGATTGCACCAGATGATTTATCAACAGCAGCGGTACTGTTTTTTACTTGCCTTTTGATGATGTTCATGGGGCGTGTTAATTTGAAATATATTTTACTCTTGATGTTTTTAGGCGTGGTTCTATTTTCATTTTTGGTAACCTTAGGAACCATGTTTGAAGATACCGTAAGAATTGGAACTTGGGTTGAGAGGATTAAAGCTTTTTGGTTTGATACAGAAGGAGCCGAAAATATTCAAGTGATTCAATCCAAAATCGCAATAGCAAATGGTGAATGGTTTGGAGTAGGACCAGGGAATAGTATTCAAAGGAATTATATTCCAGCCTCGAATTCAGATTATATCTATGCGATTATTTTTGAAGAGTATGGGTTGATCTTCGGAGGATTTGTGATTCTCTTTCTTTACGTCGCTTTATTTTTTAGAGTAGTGACGATTGTAACGAGAAGTCCAAAAGCATTTGGAGCCATGCTCGCGCTAGGATTAGGATTAATGATTTCACTCCAAGCGATGATGAATATGGGAGTGAATGTGAATATTTTACCAGTTACAGGATTGGCACTTCCGATGGTAAGTAAAGGAGGAACTTCGGTTCTATTTTCAGGAATTGCTTTCGGAATGATTTTGAGCGTGAGTCGGTACATTGAAAAAACAACTTAGAATTTCGGTTTTTATAAAATGAGAAAAAGATAACAAACAAAAAAAAATTGACCCAAAAAATTTAAAATAATTTCGCATATGAGACCAACGATATTATATTTCGACAAAAAGGTAGAGTTTAAAGGACAAGTAAGTGAGCAGCTTTTAGCAGACACTTGGATTGCAGTAAAAAATATTTCTAGAAAGGAATTGATGGAAAAATTAGATTTGCAGGTTTCTTTGAATTTGAATTGGGATGCTGGTTTATTATTAAAAAATGATGCAGCGAGAGCGTTGGGTGGAAATTATTTGATGCCTCCAAGTTTGGATGGTTGGTCAATTATTGTTGGAAAATATTTTAATGATAATTTAGAAATGGTTAGAAAACTCAGAGTCTTGAGTGAAGAATTTGGAGAGGTTTATTTTTTCTCAAGTATAGATTCTATGGAGAAAAATTTATGGATTCATGGAGAAGATGGAGTGATGGAAAAATGGGAAACAGAAGATGAAGACTTGGAAGATGAAGTAGAACATTTACCATTTGATTTTAGAAAATTTAATAATCAACTGAAGTTCAAAGATGTTTTGCTTTGCAAAAATAAAAAGAGTTTGAACCAAATGAGATTGTGGTAATTGGTTGATCAGGTGATTAGTTAATCAGGTAATTGGTTTCAAAAGTGTTCTTACTAATTGGTGATTATTCTAAATGGGTTTGGATAGCGAATTTTGAAATCTAGTAGATTTATCACTTTTAGCAAATTCAAAATTTATCATTCAGAATTAAATTTAATGAAAGTAATAATAAGTGGCGGTGGATCTGGCGGGCATGTTTTTCCCGCAATAGCGATTGCAAACGAATTCAAAAAACAACGTCCCGATGCAGAAATCCTATTCGTAGGAGCAAAAGGGAAAATGGAAATGGAAAAAGTCCCGAAAGCGGGATTCCCGATTAAAGGTCTTTGGATCAGCGGGTTCCACAGAAAATTGACATTACGGAATTTGATGTTTCCTTTCAAACTAGTGAGTAGTTTGTTCAAAGCTTTTGGAATCATTCAAAGTTTTAAACCTGATGTGGTGATTGGAGTAGGGGGGTACGCAAGTGGACCGACACTTCAAGTGGCAACGATGAAAGGAATACCAACTTTGATTCAAGAGCAAAATTCTTTTCCAGGTATCACGAATCGACTTTTAGCAAAAAAAGTAAATCGAATTTGTGTGGCTTATGAAGGAATGAATAAGTTTTTTCCAGAAGAAAAAATTCGAATCACAGGAAATCCAGTTCGACAAGACATAGTTGAGTTGACTGATAAAGAAGAAGAAGGATTAAAGCATTTTGGTTTAGTTCAAAATAAAAAAACGATTCTACTTTTTGGAGGAAGTTTGGGAGCAAGAACATTAAATGATTCGATGGCAGCAAATAAAGATTTGTTGGAAAAAAATCAAAACGTACAAGTGCTTTGGCAAGCAGGAAAACTCTACATCGAAGAGTTCAAACAATCTGCGACAGCTCAATTGGACAACGTTAAGATTTTACCATTTATTGATCGAATGGATTTGGCTTATGCGATGGCGGATGTGGTGATTTGTAGAGCAGGCGCATTGACAATTTCGGAATTGTGTTTGGTGGGAAAACCAGCCATTTTGATTCCTTCGCCAAATGTTGCGGAAGATCATCAAACGATGAATGCAAAAGCACTTTCAACAAAAGATGCAGGAATTTTGGTAGCAGATAAAAATGCTAAAAAAATGTTGGAGCAAGCTTTGCATGTCCTTGATAATGAGCAAGTTATGAATGGCTTGAAAAAAAATATTCGAAAATTAGCAAAAGCGAATGCTGCTACAAATATAGTTTCTGAAATATTACAAATAATAAAATGAAGCTAGAAGATATTAAAAAAATATACTTCATCGGAATCGGAGGAATAGGGATGAGTGCATTGGCGAGGTATTTTAATAACCGGCAAGTTGAAGTTTTTGGATACGATAGAAGAGTAACAACGTTGACTAAAAAGTTAGTTGATGAAGGGATGAAGATCCATTTTGAAGATGATATTTCGCAAATACCTGAGGGGTTGGATTTAGTGGTTTTTACACCAGCAATTCCAAATTCTCATGGTGAGTTGAACTACTTTTTGGAAAATGATTTTCCAATAAAAAAGAGATCAGAAGTGCTCGGAATCATTAGTCGAAGTAAAAAAACGATTGGGGTTGCAGGGACTCATGGCAAGACTTCGACGAGTTCAATTTTGACTTGGATGTTAAAAGTTGGAGACGTTGATTGCACGGCTTTTTTAGGTGGAATTGCTCAGAATTTTGAGAGTAATTTTATCGAAGGAAAAAGTGATTGGGTGGTGATTGAAGCGGACGAATATGATCGTTCATTTTTGCAATTGAATCCTGATATGTCAATTATTTTGTCGATGGATGCTGATCATCTTGATATTTATGGAGATGTTGCAACGCTGCAAAAATGTTTTTTTGACTATGCGAGTAAGACGAAACCGAACGGATTTGTTTTTGTAAAAGATGGCTTACGAATGCCGTTTTCCAAAAATGGAATTACGTATGGACAGTTTGGAATCGAAAGAGGAAGCTACCGAGCAGAAAATGTGAGAGTGGAAAATGGCTACTTCGTTTTTGATTTTAGCAGTTGGATTGAAAATATTGATGAGATAAAAATCACCTTGGCAGGAAAACATAACGTTGAGAATGCTACCGCTGCAATTGCAGTTGCCCAACAATTAGGCATCAAAGGTGACGATATAAAAAAGGCACTTGCTTCATTCAAAGGAATCAAGCGACGATTTGAAAGGGTTTTTGACAAAGATGGAATAGTTTATATTGATGATTATGCTCATCATCCTTCTGAACTTAAAGTAGCGATTGAAGCGGCAAAAATGCTTTTCCCTAACAATACAATTACGGGGATATTTCAACCACATTTGTTCTCACGAACGAATGATTTTGTGGATGGATTTGCAGCAGAGTTGGATGAATTAGATGAGGTGATTTTAATGGATATTTATCCAGCTAGGGAATTACCAATGGAGGGAGTAACGTCGAAAATTATTTTTGATAAAATGAAAAATCCCAACAAAGTGATGGTGATAAAATCAACTTTGATGGATGAATTAAAAAGTAGAAAAGTGGAAGTGTTGTTGACGTTAGGAGCAGGAGATATTGATACTTTTGTTTTGAAAATAAAAAATTGGTTAAACGAAAATTGAACTAATTTTTACGACATAATATATTGATAATCAGTTTTTTATAAAAAATAAAACTGAAAAAATAATTGATTGAAAATGAATGCCGAGATACAACAAACCATCAAGCGACTTACGATCATTGCGACCGTGTTTGTATTGTTAGGATTCATTGTGTGGTCAGTTAACAAGCGAGAAAGTTCGCTTTCAGAAGGATTGAGAATAGTAGTAGAACCGATGGTAAATGGAAGGAATCTGTTGACTATCGGTGATATTCAAAAAATAATACAACGTAGTTTTGTATATAATTTAACCGAGGAAAAAGTTCCTTTGGGCAAATTGAAAGTAGGTGAAATTGAACAAGTTTTAGAAGCAGAACCATTCATTCTGGATGCGGAAGTTTATGTGGATAGTCAAAATGAATTATACGTTCACGTGACTCAACGAACACCTATTCTCAGAGTAATTGACAAGGATAATCAAACTTATTACATGGACGATACTGGTAGACAAATGCCGATGTCCGATCATAGTACGGCAAGAGTGTTGGTAGCAACGGGAGAAATCCCACCCTATACTCCTGATTTTCAAGAACCGAGGAAAAAGCATTTTTTGAAAAAAATGTTTGATTTGACAGAGTTCATTCGAGGCGATGAATTCTTGAACCCGATGATCGAGCAAATCTATGTAAATCAATATGAAGAATTTACACTCATCCCAAAAGTGGGAAGACAAAAGATAATTTTTGGAAAATACGAAGACGTAGAAGACAAGTTTAATCGCTTGGAATTATTCTACGAAGAAGGAATGTCAAGAGAAGGATGGCAAAAGTATAAGACCATTAATTTGAAATATCGCAAGCAAGTAGTTTGTGAAAAAAGATGAATTTTTAACTGTTAATGTTTAACAGCAAGCGGTATCAACCATTAAAAATTCACCGTTAATAAAGAGAACTTATTCCCTTACATTATTTAATCATAAAAAAACATATACTGTTTTTTTTAACTTAGAAACATTATGATGGAGACAAACTTACCGAAACAAGAAGTCGTCGTTGCCTTAGACATAGGGACAACAAAGGTCTGTGCCATTGCAGGTCGTAAAGACAAACACGGGAAAATCGAAATTCTAGGTGTTGGCAAAGTAGATTCTGAGGGCGTAATGCGAGGGATCGTTACTAATATTGAAAAAACAGTTAGAGCAATTTCTGATGCTGTTGCTTCTGCTGAACGAGCAGTTGGGAAACCAATCAAAGTCGTTCATGTAGGTATTGCAGGTCAACACATTAAGAGTTTGCAACATCGAGGAATTTTGACTCGCCAAGACGATCATGACGAAATCAGTCAAAAAGATATCGATCAATTAGTGAGTGATATGTATAAGTTAGTTTTGCCTCCAGGCGATAAAATTTTACATGTAATTCCTCAAGAATATACGATTGATAGTGAGCAAGGAATTACTGATCCTATCGGAATGTCAGGGGTAAGGTTGGAAGCTAATTTCCATATTATAACAGGACAAATTACTGCGTCACACAATATTGATAGATGCGTTCGAAAAGCAGGTTTGCAAGTAGCAGACATGACTTTAGAACCAATCGCATCAGCTGCAAGTGTTTTGAGTGCTGAAGAAAAAGAAGCAGGAATTGCATTGGTAGACATAGGTGGAGGAACTACCGATATTACTATTTTTCAAGAAGGTATTATTCGTCACACGGCGGTGATTCCTTTTGGTGGAAATGTAATTACAAAAGACATCAAAGAAGGGTGTTCAGTAATTCACCAACAAGCTGAAAAATTAAAAATAAAATTTGGATCTGCTTTATCGGAAGAAGTTTATGATAATCGAATCATCACTATTCCTGGTTTGAAAGGACGTGATCCAAGAGAAATATCTGAAAAGAATTTGGCAAGAATCATCCAAGCAAGAGTGGAGGAAATTATGGATTATGTGGTTTGGGAAATTCGTCGATCGGGGTACGAGCGTAAATTAATTGGAGGGATCGTTTTGACAGGAGGAGGAGCCTTGTTGAGTAATATCGAAAAATTAACTGCTTATCATACGGGGATGAATACTCGAATTGGTTTACCTATCGAACAATTGGCTCATGGGTACTCAGAACAAATTTGCAGTCCAGTATTTTCAACTGCTATCGGATTGTTGATCAAAGGTATTGATGCCAATGAAAAACGACCTGAAAGAATTGCAGAGCCAGTTGCTGAAGTAGTGGAGGAGATGGGAGAAAAAGAACCGTCCAACGCAAGAGAAGTGGGTGGCAAATGGTATGACCAATTGTTCAAAAAAACCAAAGAATGGTTTGAAGACGAACCAGACTCTGAGTTTTAATACATTAAACGTTTGACGCTTTACGTAAAACGGGCAGTGAAACGTCCAACGTAAAACGTTCAACCTTTAAGTACAAAGAGAGACATTGTGTCTAATTCTTTTATAAAAAAATAAAACACACTATATTATGTTATTTGATTTGCCAAAAGAAACTAGCTCAATAATCAAAGTGATTGGCGTCGGAGGTGGCGGAAGTAATGCTGTGAATCACATGTTTGATTTGGGTATCGTAGGTGTAGATTTCGCAATTTGCAATACGGACAACCAAGCTATGGAACTAAGTAAAGTTCCTACAAAAATACAATTAGGACCAGACTTAACTGAAGGGTTAGGGGCAGGTTCAAAACCAGATATAGGTCGCCAAGCTTGTATCGAGTCTATCGACGAGATCAAAACTTTTTTGGCTAATGGCACAAAAATGCTTTTTGTAACGGCAGGGATGGGTGGTGGAACCGGAACCGGTGCTGCTCCAATCATTGCTAAAGCAGCCCAAGAAATGGACATCTTAACGGTTGGTATTGTTACGTTACCGTTTTCATTCGAAGGTCGTCGTCGTTCAAAGCAAGGGGTTGACGGGTTGGATGAATTAAAGAAAAATGTCGATACATTAATCGTGATTTCTAATGATAAATTACGTCAGATTCACGGTAACTTGAAATTGTCTGAAGCATTCTCTGAAGCAGATGATATTTTATCAACAGCTGCTAAAGGTATCGCAGAAATTATCACCGTTCCTGGATATGTGAACGTGGATTTTGAAGATGTCAATACAGTTATGCGAGGCAGTGGAGTTGCCATCATGGGAACTGCAACTGCTGAAGGTGATGACCGAGCAAAACTAGCGGTAGATGAAGCATTGAATTCTCCACTTTTGGAAGAAAATGATATTCAAGGTGCGCAGCACATTTTATTAAATATTACTTCTGGAAATCGAGAAGTAACGATGGATGAGATTTTTGAAATCACAGAATTCGTGCAAGAGGAAGCTGGCTTTGGAACAGATTTGATTTGGGGAAATTGTTATGACGAAACTTTGGGTGACAAATTAAGTGTAACCGTTATCGCAACTGGTTTTGAACAAACTCAACCAACTGCGGTCAAAACTGGAAATGCTAAGGTCAAAATCCCTTTGGATAGTTCAGAAAATGCGAAAAAAAAGAATGGTATTTTTGATGTAGGACATGACAAAGGTCAATCTGCCAATACAGTAGAATTTGATAATGTTCGATCTAACTACGAGCAATACCAAAGACAAATGGGATACTCGTACGAAGAGCCTTATGTAAAAAGTGAGGATAAAGAAAGACTAGAAGAAGAACGCAAAAGAAGACTCGAGTTCGAAGCACAAAAAAGAGAAGAACGCTTGAGAAATCTCAGCGTAAAGTTAAATAATCCACAAACTGTAAATGAGTTGGAAAATGAACCAGCTTACTTACGTCGAAAAGTAAATTTAGATGATGTTCCTCACAGCAATGAGGAAACTAACCTGTCTAGACTTTCGATTACGGATGATGTAGAACCTGAAATCAGAACTGATAATTCATTTCTACATGATCGACCGGATTAAAGGAAATGAGTAAGAGATTACTCATTAGGTTCCATTAGGATTCCTAGAGTCTGTTATGGTTCTTTTAAGGGATTAGTTTAAATATGAAGGCATTCGCACATTGTGTGGATGCCTTTTTTTATGAGGAGTAGCAGTCAGGGTTTTGCTATTTCCCCCCATGTGTACTTGCTGTTATTTCAAACCGTGGGGGAAACAAAAAGCTTCTGACTCCTGATTCCTGATTCCTCATTTTAATACTGGCACACTTTTTTCATTGATTCTTTCAACTTCCCATCTAAGAAATCTCCTCCCGTATTTTTTTATTATTAAATAACTTATTATCGATGAAAATATCTCACAATCAAATTAATCTTATTTCTATTTTCCCAAAAACCATTTATTGTTTGTTTTTATTATTGTTATTGACTCAACCTTCAATAGCAAATTCCAATAATTCTGACTCAGACCTTTTAGGCCGTTTTTCTGCAAAAGTTAAAAATTGTGAGGTAAAACTAATTTGGAATACTTTGTCAGAAACTGATTTAAAATTATTTGAAATTGAATGGAGTGGCGATGGGCAAACCTTTAATAAAATTCATACTGAATATACTTCTGGTTTTTCTCCAAATATTGGACTCTATGAATTTATAGATTTCAATTCGTTGTATAGTAACTTCTATCGCTTGAAAATGATCAATTTTGATGGGACATTTAAATATTCAAAAATTATTTCTGCAAAAAAAGAATGTAAAGGTCTTAACACCCTTTCTGTTTTTCCAAATCCAGTTTTAGTTAATTCTAGTATTATAAACTTAGAATTTATTCCAACAAGACCTCAGGCTCAAATCTTAATCAACGATATGCTGGGAAGAACTATTCAACGGTTAAATTTTGATACAGAAAAAGGAATCGCCAATAAATTTCAATTAGATATTTCTAATTATCCTGCTGGAACTTATAACATGATTGTTGTGGGTGAAAGACAAGCAAAAATATTTGTCATCAAATAGATTGATATAATTTTTATTTTTTTAAAATATGAAAAGAGACCTACTCATTAATTTGAGTAGGTCTTTTTTTTTGGAAAATAACTTATGATACTTTTAACCTAAAACCCATCTTAGAGCTTCAAATTTTTTCCTACTTTTGTCCTATAAAAAAGTAGCAGTCCATGAGAAAATTCCTTCTATCCCTTTTTGTCATTTTATTTTTTTCATGTCAAAATGAACCTCAAGTTTCCACGCCTAAATTTTTAAGAATTGCAGGCAAGACGATGGGGACGACTTATCATATTACTTATGAAGATGAGTTGGGACGTGATTTTAAGAAGCAGGTGGATTCGATTTTGGTGGAGATCAATCAGGCGGTTTCGACTTATATTCCTGATTCGGAAATTTCGATTTTTAATAAATCTGAAAAAGGAAAATTAATCGGAATTGGTGAACATTTTAAAAATGTTTTGCTTAATTCAGAAATCGTACATACAGAAGCTAATGGTTATTTTGACCCTACAGTAATGCCTTTAGTAAATTATTGGGGTTTTGGATATACAGCAAAGAAGCCAGTATTGCAAGTGGATAGTTTAGCTATTGATTCTATTCAGAATTTTGTAGGTTGGGAAAACATAATATATGGAGATGCGATAGATGAACTTAATGATACTTTAATATCACCTTTCATTAAAATACTTTCGAAAAATTATTCAAACACTCAACTCGACTTTTCTGCAAATGCCAAAGGCTATGGAGTAGATGTGATTTTCAATTTTTTCCAAGAAAAAAACTCAAAAAATTACCTCGTAGAAATCGGCGGCGAACTCCGAACCTCAGGCAAAAATGCCAAAGGAAAAACCTGGACCACCGCCATCAATACCCCAAAAGTCAACGCCCAACTCAACGACTACGAAGCTATCATAAAAGTAAAAAATAAAGCCATCGCTACTTCTGGCAACTATCGAAACTTCCACGAAGTCAATGGTGAATGGTACGGCCACGAGATTAATCCAAAAACTGGTTTTCCTGAAAAAAGCAATTTGCTCAGCGTCACCATTATGGCCGACGATTGCATGAGTGCTGATGCTTACGCCACCGCAATGATGGTCATGGGTTTAGAAAAATCAAAAGTATTAGTTGAAAAACTTAATAATATCGATGCCTTTTTTATTTTTGCGAATGAGGCTGGCGAATTGGAGACCTTTTATACCAAAGGATTTGCAGGAACAATAGTAGAATAAATTATTAATCAAAAATCAATCAAAATCAAAATCAAAAAATTAAACGGTGAATTTACCTTGAACGATTTTTGATTTTGATTTAATTAAACGAAACATGGATTTTAACTTAGAACAAGACCTTTGCTTTTTTGATATTGAATCAACTGGGCTAAATGTAGTGCGAGACAAAATTGTGCAAATTGCCATTATCAAATATCCTAAAAACGGAGGGGAACCCGAAGAGTTGGATCTGATGATTAATCCAGGAATTCCAATTTCGGAAGAGGCGATGAATGTTCACGGAATCACTCCGAAGATGTTATCGAATAAACCTTCCTTCCAGCAAGTGGCTGATCAGATCTTAAAATTTATTGGCGATGCAGATTTGGCAGGTTACAATTCTAATCGTTTTGATGTGCCGATGTTGATGGAAGAATTTTCACGGGTGGGAATTGAGTTAGACATGACTCGACGACGAACGATTGATGTGCAACGGATTTTTTATAAAATGGAACCTCGTACGTTGAGTGCTGCTTTGAAATATTACACCGGCAAAAAAATCGAAAATGCACATGATGCACTTTCTGATGTTCGAGCAACTATTGATGTATTAAAAGGACAATTAGAAAGATATCAAGACGTTGATTTAGAAGATGGTGATGGAAATATCATTGAGAAGCCAGTCAAAAATGATATGAAAGCGTTACATAAATTTACGACTGATGATAAAATGATTGATGCAACCATGCGATTAAAATACAATCACGAAGGGGTGATTATTTTTAATTTTGGAAAATATCAAGGACAGGAAGCGGGGAAAGTATTGACGCAAGACAAACAATATTATAATTGGATTTTGAATAAAGATTTTTCAAGTCAGGTGAAGCAGTTGGTGAAAAAATTAGTGAAGGAATATAAAAAGTAAGTAATTTTTTCCTAGAATATAAATTTAATAGTGAAGAAATTAATTTCAATAATAGAGGATATTGTAAAATATGGATTGAATCCTAATCTTGAAATTGAAGAGAAGAAAGAGGATTTAGAAAAATGTCTAGTCCAATTTTATGCTTGCTCTTTTAACATTGAATATATTTTTGATGAAAATGATTATGAAGATTTTGACAAATCAATATTTCCAGAAATAAGAGAAAATGTAAGAAGTAATTTTCCAGATTTTGATTTTTATCATTCTATTTTAAATAATTCTAAAATTTTTGAAAAGCTTGAAATTGGAACAGGGGACGCAAATGACGATTTATCAGATATTATTTATGACCTTCTAGAAATTAAATGGAGAAATGAAAATAATAGCGAAAGTGATGCTTTGTGGTTTTTTGAATTAATTTTTCGATCACATACTCAACAACATTTAATTGATTTGTTAAATTTTATGAAAAGTAAAAATTGATTATGATGAATAACTTTAATTTTTTTTTTCCTTGTAAAAAAAATAACAGTCCTTCTAAAACTCAACGTTTTGGAAGGTCTGTCAATATTTTAAAACTCATCACCTACCACTTATCACTCATCACTCTAATCAGTAGTTGCTACACGCCAACTAATGGTTGCTTAAATATCGATGCCACCAACTACAATGCCTCCTCAGATGAACCTTGCGATGACTGTTGTACTTTCCCAAATTTGAATTTAAAAATCACGCACAGTATTACCACCCAAGGTACTTTTGGACAGGATTCTATCATCAATCATTCAGCTGATTCTACTTTTAGTAATGGTGCAAATAAATTTCAAATCAAAGGAATGGAGTTTTATCTATCTGATTTTCAGTTAGTTATGTCTGATGGGAGTATTGCTGAAGTAGAGGATAAAATGACTTTTATGATTTATGAAGATGCGATATCACAGACCTCAAAAGACACCACGATTAAAGATGATTTTGTGCTAGTTTCACGAAGTTCTTTTAATTATAGGATTGGTGAATTTCGAAAACCAGGGAGTTTTGTAGCGCTAAGATTTACGGTTGGAATTGATGAAAAATTAAGTTCTATTGATGCAGATACTTTGGTCAGTTCGCACCCTTTGAGTAGTGAAAATTTGATGCATTTCAGTAGTCGGGATTCGGGATTTGTATATCAAGAGTTTTCATTAGTAAATGATACGCTAACTGATCCAACCGAAGTATACGTTTATCAAATGGGAAAAGAAACGGTCAATTCAATTCAATTAATACGTCCTTTATTTAGGGAATTAGAACCAGGGTTTGATGCGGAAATTCCGCTAATAGTGAATTACACCACATGGCTCAAAGACATAAATTTTGCGGTGGATGATATGGAAACAATTAAATCCATTATTGTCAGTAATACGGCAGAGGCGTTTAAAATAGGGGAGTAATTGATAGAAATCATCAATATTTTTATCAATTTTGAAAACTGAAACAGGGATATTTTCGTTTAATCAATGAAATCCGAATAATTGTGTTTTTGCAAAAGAAAAAATCCTTTGAATAGGCTAAAAAAAATCCTATGAAAAAATTATTTGCTATTATTTTATTTGCTTCGTTCCTTTTTTTCCAACATTCCTGTAAACCAGATCCAACGTTAGAGGCAACCTACTGATGTGGAGTTAATCTTTAAGGGGAAATATGCGGATGAAGTTTTGATGATCAATACTGATTATGATTATGATGGTAATCCCATCAGGTTTGATCAATTTAACTTCTACATATCAAATGTAGTTTTGGTTAAAGAGATCGTTGGAAATCCAGAGGAAACAGAATTATTAGAAATTAATTTTGTTGACTTGAGTTTCAGGCCAGCAGATATTGACGATGCAACTAAAGGGTTTGTGGTTACAGCTCCCAATATTCCAGTTGGGGAATATTCGGGAATCAAAATTAATCTCGGTGTAGCTTCTGATTTGAATAAAACAAGTTGGGAAGATTATGGTAGTGGGCATCCACTTCGTAAGGCTGGTTATTATTGGTCTGCTTGGAACAGTTTTATTTTTTCCAAAACAGAAGCCAAAATTGATGTGGATTCAGATGGGACTTTTTCACATAAATTAGCTTATCACACCGGGTCTGATGAAGCTTATCGGACTAAATTTTTTGCTAAAGATATTACCCTGGAAGAAGAGATAACCTCAAAAGTTTCCTTTACCGTTGATGTAAAAATGATGTTTAAAGATATTGATGTGCTGACACAAACAGGAACCCATAATATTAATGATATGGACTTGGTGAATGAGATTATGGATAATTTGCAAGAGGAATCTTTAACGATTGAATAGTAAAAAAACATCTGAGATGGAAAAGATTGTTAAATTGTTTTCGCTTGTTGGGAGATGTTTGTTTTGGGTATTTTTTGAAATAGTTTAACAGTTAGCGAAGCGAAAATAATTTAACAGTCAAAAAATAAGTTTCCAAAAAATCCAGATGATTCATGCCTCCAACTAATAACTATGAATAAAATATATTTTCTTTCCTTTTTTCTTTTCCTTTCTATTTTGAGTTGCGGTGATGATGATACGTCAGAAGAATGTGGCCTTACAGGTGATCTGTCCGATATTCCGTACAATCCACAAAGCTTTTCGATTACCAAGCCTGACGGTTTTCCTAGCATGTTTATTCCTGCGGATAATCAATTGACCGTTGAAGGGATAGAGTTGGGTCGACATCTATTTTTTGATCCAATTCTTTCGGCAGATAGTACAATGTCTTGTTCTAGTTGTCATTTCCCTTCTTTAAGTTTTACGGATGGAGCAACTACGAGTGTTGGAATTGATGGTATTTCAGGAGTGCGAAGTTCGATGAGTTTGTTGAATATTGGATATGTGGAGAAAGGTCTTTTTTGGGATGGAAGATCCAATAATTTAGAAGTTCAGGCAATCATACCTGTGGAAGATCCGATCGAATTACACGACACGTGGGAAAATGTAGAAGTAAAGTTAAAAGCTCATCCAAGTTATCCTGAGATGTTTCGAGCAGCCTTCGGAATTGTAGATCGATCAGAAATAACCAAAGAGCTCGCAGCCAAATCTATTGCACAGTTTGAAAGAATTTTGATAGGTGCGGATTCAAAATATGACAAAGTAATTTTTAAAGGGCAAGCTGTATTCACAGATTCTGAAGATAGAGGAATGAGAATGTTTACGGATGCTCAAGGTGGACTGCCTGATGCAGAATGTGCGCATTGTCATGCGTTGCATTTAGGGACTACTGACGATTTTTTTAATAATGGATTAGATTCAGTAGGCTCCTTGACGGAATTTATTGATTTAGGTTTAGGAGGAGTCACCCAGGACATTTTTGATAATGGAAAATTCCGTGCACCTACTTTGCGTAATATCGCGTTGACTGCACCTTATATGCACGATGGCCGATTTGAAACGTTGGAAGAGGTCATAGATTTTTATAATGAAAGTCCTAATCATACCAATGCTCCAAATATAGATGTTAATATCCGTCCTTTGGAATTGACTGCAGAGCAAAAACAAGATATGATTAATTTTTTGCATACATTCACCGATACCGTTTTTACACAAAATCCAGCTTTCCAGAGTCCCTTTTAATTATAAAAACAATTATGTAATAAGAACTATATAAGACCACTAAGGAATGCGAACTAAATAGATTCAGAATTTTCACTACTTCTTTTGTCCTTATTTTTCCCTTTGAAATCAATCATTTATCCAGATAAACTCATGCTTTCAAAGCAAAAACT